>Ga0207655_1000061_pt1 | contig 258893 bp, 248 predicted proteins | sample KBSM44metaG_FD_184398 | JGI IMG/M metagenome (GOLD analysis project Ga0207655, IMG submission 184398) | Miscanthus rhizosphere microbial communities from Kellogg Biological Station, Michigan, USA - KBS M4-4 metaG (SPAdes) (version 2) | ecosystem: Host-associated > Plants > Roots > Rhizosphere... | reverse complement strand
GATGGTATGCTTATAGCCAGCCGTTTTTTGCTTCTCAGTCTGGCTATCTCGGTCCCCTGCAAATTCGTTGCAACAGTCGAATTGCAAATGAAAATGGGGATTTCATCAAAATGACCCAATAGCAGGGAGCAGGCAGATACGAACTGTGAGGTCTGCTCTTCGCTCACAGCGGACCTTCAGCGCCACGAGTTTGTCTGCTGTGTGCAAGGAGCGGACGTAGATTGAAGCTAGCCTGCAAAAATGACTTTTATCCTTTTAGTTAACTTAACGTGCCGTATTGCTTGCTGAAGAACAATGTTTACGCAAAAAATGAATGAACGTTCATTCACATCTGAGCTATGATTTACTCAATTCAGTCTGTTATCAAAGCAAACAAAGGCAAATTATGACCAGTACAACGCTCAGACTTTTATTTCCTCAATGGCAAGGAGGCAATAACCCCCCCTATCATCTTGGGTCGCTTCTTCTCTCGTATCTTTCCCCCGGATCGGATGGCCCTATTGAGTCTGTTCCGGTCGATGAGCCCACAACGGAGCCACAGCCCGTAGTGGATGGCATTACCGCTAAACCTCAAATTATCAGGCAACTCAACGATGCAGCCACTCTGATTGAGAAACATAATCCCGATTCAATTGTCGTTTTTGGTGGCGATTGCCTGGTATCACTGGCTCCTTTTGCCCATCTGCTTAATAAATACGGTGATAAACTGGGTGTGCTCTGGATTGACTCTCATCCTGATGTGCAGACTGCAAAACAATATCCGAATGCCCATGCCCATGTTCTTGGAGCGCTAATTGGAACGGGTGATAAAGATTTAGTTGCTCATGTATCAACCAGACTCAACCCTTCAAAAATAATGATTGCAGGTATCCACGATCCACTGCCTTATGAAGCTGAATATCTTGCTAGTCATAGCATTGAGACTGTAGGTCCTGAAAAGGTTAAAAACGACGCGAAAGATGTCACTGAATGGATCGAGAGAGAAAATATTGAACATCTGGCAATACACATTGATCTGGACGTTCTCGATCCGTCACTTTTCCGTTCGGTTCTTTTCGCCAAGCCTGGCAGAGGAGAACATGACTTTGGTGACGTCGCAGAAGGTAAACTATCCATGGAAGATGTTCTAAATCTGATAGATCAGGCAACCTCAAAAGCGGAAGCTGTCGGCCTTACGATTGCGGAACATCTGCCGTGGGATATGCTGAATCTCAAGAATATGCTCAGAGCGTTACCGCTGATGAAGTAACATCTGATTCCTGGAGCCAGACTACCGAGTTCAACACTGGCTCCAGGAATAAAAGCGCGCTACAGTCCGGATACCAGATTAAACATAATAGTCAACATGTTAAAGAAAACCGAAACCTACCGTAAACTGATTACCGCTGCTGCTGCCTGCTTTGCAGAAAAAGGCTTCAGTGCGACAAGCGTGCGTGAAATTTCTACCCGGGCTGGGATCAGTCAGGGAGCGATGTATACGTATTTCAAAAGCAAGGATGACCTCATCAAGGCAATCGTTCTTGAAGAGCAAAATTCTGCATTAACAGCCCATAATGCTCCTTATAACGGCACTTATTTCGACCGCCTTTGCGAGCAGATTACTTCGTGCATAAGCGATGTAGGATACCCAGTCACGCATCAACTGTGGGTTGAAATCATGGCGGAGTCTGCGCGGAACCCTGAATTGCAAAAAACGTATATTTCCAGTGATACCATCATGCGGCAAAGTATTGCAGGGATTATCGCAGAAGGTATTGCTGCGGGAGAGTTTCGCCGGGGCATTAGCCAGGAAGAAACCACGATTATACTTTTTGCCTTTATCGATGGTTTAATCGCACGCAAAGCCATAAACGCGTCCTTCTCTTTTAGCCGTGACCTGCCTATGTTTTTTGAGCTAATGTCAAAATTATTGAAATAATGCCAAACAGGTTTAGTCAAAACGATAACCCACGAATCGTAAATGTCTGTTCCTAGCTCATAGCAGACCTTCAGCGCCACGAGTTTGTCTGCTGTGTGCCAGAAGCTGACATCACTGCTTTACGACTGCTGCAGCAACGTCGACTTGATGTGCAAACATGCCTTATTTATTTAAGAATGACTGAACCGCGCTGGAAAACCGTTCTGGCTGATCAAGCATGATAAAGTGAAAACTGTCATCGATTCGTGTGAAATGGATATCGGGCGTATTGGTATAGGCTCGACGGTACATTTCATCCACGCCGGATGCAGGCACCCCGAATAAGGCGTCATACGCATAAACGATCTCAATCGGTGCTTTAATGCGGCCAAGTTCGGGGCGCAAATCGGTAATCATCAATTCATACACAGCATCTGCAATGGTTCTGCGATCGGAACTGAGCCCGGCAGCCACCAGAGCAGGCCTCACCGCCTCGGTCCTGGCTAAACGGGCTATGGATGTTTTCTGAAACGCTACAAATTCTTCCGGCGATTGCGCCAGTATCCAGTCCCTTGTAGCAACAGCACGCTGGGAAGCTGTTTCGCTGGTCGCCGCAGGGTCAATCATTAACGTATAGAACGGCAAAGCATCGACAATCATTAAGCGACCAACCAGGTCAGGATGCCGCGCACCTAGCATCAATGCAATCTCCCCGCCAAGTGAATGGCCAATGATCGCCGGAGCTTTGATGTGTTGGGTGCGGATGTATTCAGCGATGGCGTCAACGACTGGAGCGATGATTTTACCGTCCCGGTTGGAAATAGCAGGCGTACTCGCAAAGCCCGCTAGCTCTAAAATGTGAACGCGGTGGCTCAACTGTAAACCTGATACTAAATCGGTCCAGATTGCGCGAGACGACGCCAGCCCTGGAATCAATATGACATCCGTTCCTGAGCCTTGCGTTTGAACGGAAATAAGCTGCAAGTTCGGATGTTCTGATGATAGGGGCAGAGATTGAGCTTTGGTCATCGGGATGAAGACAGACGCCAATAATAAAGCCCCTCCGAGCATCGCACGAATAGAACCTGTAAAAGACGGTTTTCCATGATGCATTAAAATAATTTCCATAAAGATCTTCGTTTTTGGAGTTTTATAACGCAGACAGACTAACGCGATGAAGGTAGGGGGCACTACCACTATATTTAGGGTTGACCCTGGTCGATGAGGGAAGGTATCAAATAAAGATCGCTGCGCGCAGAAATAGATAAATTATGCAGCCGTACAGGTCTGATGTCCGCTCCTCGCTCAAGGCAGCATGATGGTGTTGCAAAGCCGTTAGCTGGACGCCGCCTGATAACAGGTTTCCATTTCATCGAGTGCAGCCTGGTTTTCTAACCCCCATTGGTACATTTGCTCAATGGGTTCGGCAAAGGTTCTGCCTAGTGGGGTCAGTCGGTAGTCGACTTTGGGTGGGATCACGTCGTACACATGGCGGGCAATCAAACCTCGCAGTTCCAACTCTTTCAGCGTCTGGAACAGCATTTTCTTAGAAATCCCCTGCAGGCTACGCTGTAACTCGCCGGTGCGCGCGCGTTCATCCGGCCAGTGATACAGCGCGTGCAGCACCATTGTGCTCCATTTAACGGAAAAGAGTTCCATCAGACGGCGCGGCGGCGAGTCCGCATAGAAATAAAGTTTACCTTCAACCCAGGCTGGCACTGTTCTGTCCTCTGCTTATGGTCACCAAATGGTAACTACTATCAATATGGGATCCTGTTGACTATAGTCTGCCCTCTTGAGTTAGCCTAAACCAGTACATTCTTGAGGTGAGATGAAGATCAATGCATTAGTCGCACATGACGCGACACAACCCTTACTATCAGGCCAGATTTCGCTGCGCCCGTTACAGAAACAGGATGTCAAAATTGAGATCCTCTATTGCGGCGTGTGCCACTCCGATCTCCATATGGCGCGTAACGAATGGGCGGTAAGTCAATATCCACTGGTGCCAGGGCATGAGATTGTCGGGCGAGTGATAGACGTTGGCGACGAGGCCACCCATTTTAAACCCGGTGATATCGTCGGTGTGGGCGTGATGGTCGACTCTTGCCGCGAGTGCCATTTCTGCAAGAACCATGAAGAACAGTACTGTGAAGCCGGCTTTACGGCTACTTACAATGGCATGGATAAATATACCGGCGAAAGAACCCGGGGCGGCTATGCCCAGAGCGTGATTGTCGATCAACATTTTGTTGTTTCTGTACCGCGCAACCTGTCGCTTGCCGGGGTTGCTCCGCTGTTATGTGCGGGGGTGACTGTCTGGTCGCCGCTGCGCCATTTCAACGTTACTGCAGGCGATCGCGTTGGTGTTGTGGGCCTGGGAGGGTTAGGCCATATGGCCGTGAAGCTGGCCAGTGCGATGGGGGCGGAAGTGACGCTGTTTACAACCTCCCCGGAGAAGGGAGAAGATGCCCGTCGTCTGGGTGCAAAACGGGTCGTGGTATCGCGCGATGCCACACAAATGGCGGCCTGCCAAACCTCGCTGGATTTTATCATTGACTGCGTGGCGGCACCGCACGACCTTAATCCTTATCTGGCCACGCTGAAAACCAATGGCCGCCTGGTGTTGGTAGGTATTCCAGACCAACCACACGACTCGCCGAATATTACGTCCATGGTGTTTCGGCGTTTAAGCATCAGCGGCTCGTCGATTGGCAGCATTCGGGAAACCCAGGAGATGTTGAACTTCTGCGGCGAGCATAATATTACCGCCGATATTGAAATGATCGGTGGCGAAGATATTGAGGCTGCCTTCGCCCGTATGCTTAAGGGAGACATTAAGTATCGCTTTGTCATCGATATGCAGGCCACGCGCTGGTAGTGGAGCGACAGGCCCATAGCCGTTCCGGGCGGCCATTTCTGGCTGCTTAGCGTCAAAGCGGACCTTCTGCTCAGTTAGTTCGGCTGCTGTGTGCCAGGAACGGACGTTACTACTAGCTCAAGCAAACCGCTCCTTAGCCCTTAATGAAGAATGGAGGTATTGGTATAAATAGGTGAATATCTCCAACAGGGAAAGGGACGTTTTTAGGGGATAACTATATTATCACCTAGTGGCCGTAAGAATATGCGCAGAGAGAACATATTTCACAACAGCCACCTTAGTTTTATGAAAAGTCATAAACCGTAGGAATATTTAAACGCATTTAAACGTCAGGCGAGCAACGCCATTAACAAGTAAGTGTGTATCAATATCAGTTCTGACTTCTTTCATAGATTTATTTTGTACCCTACAGAAATCAGAAGCCTTTTTTGTTGCAGTGCCAATAGCGCCTCGTATACGACCTGCAGCAGGAGCAGCTTCTACCTCAGTGAGGTAGTTCCCATTATCCAGTTTTTTGACATCGGACTGATATGTCAGACCCAGGCCTTGAAACTGTGTTTTATCATTTTGCACAGAGCAACCGCTTAGAAAAGTACCAATTAAAATGGTGGTGGCAATTACTAGTGTTTTCATGTAAAGAACAATCCCTATGTATTTGGTTAGTCTCTATTCTACAAACTGAAATACAACATAAATTAAACCAATTGCTATTTATAGATTTGCATACAGCTATCGTATTGAATATTTAGAGAAATAAATCACACTAACCGAAAAACAAGAACGTCAGGTGATCTGTTCAATATGATTCAGAACACATCGATGTAAATATGGATCCTTAACTTCCACTTCTTGCTCTTAGCAGTCGTTATGCCCCCTTCAGGCATGTCTGGTTCGATACAGCAGCCCACCATCATGGAATATAAAAGCATGAGTTCAACGCTTTACCCGCTGCATTACCGTGGTATTTCGCTCATTTCTGCGAGCCGCCTTCCAGCAAACGGTATTGCCCGGCGTCGGTAAGCGTTGTATCGTATTGTTGTACCTGCAAAATCAGGTGCCAGGATTAGCCTCCTGACCTAACTTCATCGGCGACACTTGCGCGTTAGCGCTTTTTTTGTGTCGTGCGTACTGCTACACCTCAATGGTGGGCCGGACGGGGGCATCGCAAGATGCGCCGGTGTCGATGAGGCCGGTAAGGCTAACTCTGTTCGGTTCCACCACCCACGAGATTAGCCTCTCCGGTGGTGGTAATAACACCCTACTCATCGGAGGCTGCCCCATGGCGACACCCCTCACCCCTGTCTGCACTTCAGACACCGTTCCAGATTTTACCCACTGCGAGTTCTATTCACAGGTTGAAGCACGCGCGATCCCTTTATACGGCGAGTGGATGGCTCAAGCCGGTTTTATTAACGGGATGCCGGTTAAAATTCGCGTGATGAAAGACTGCATTGTGATTACCCCGCAAAATACCCGCGAGCTTTGGGGCTGTCTTGAAGGTATGAGCGCAACCTACATCAATCAGCGAAAAGTCAAAGCATGGCTGAAAACCTTTCCCGGCGCGCTGCAGGATACCGAGGATATTACGCTGATTAAGCGACGTAAACGCTTCTGACAACAGGGGCAAATGTTCGCCCCTGACGTGTGGGAAAAGTCGCGCGTCTTTAGCGGATCAACGGCGATAAAACCGGGTTAGGTTTATCGCCGTTTTTTTGATAGGCGAGTTTGTATCAGCCCCAGACATCAAACATGGTTTTATGTAAGGGATCGTGCGATTAGTGCAGTTGCAATACTCATAAGATTTCGCTCGCTGCCGAATAATGAGCAAATCAAATACTCGACTGTTGGAACTACGTGCAGCGATACCGCTCCGGCCGGTCGTCAACAATTTGCGGCTTTACGCACCTTCACGAGCCTGGCGCCATTCTTCGTGGATCTTCTGTACTTTAACCCACAGTTTTTTAAGCGACGTCTCAGGAATGTTTTCGAAAGTCAGACCGAATTCATCTCCCAGCACGTCTTGCCACTCTGGTAAAGATGTTGAGGTGTGAGTCGTCACGGCTTCGCCATCGGTTTTTGTCAGCACACAACCTCGCATAATCGTTTTGCCATGTGGTTTCCGAAGCTGTGCCGTAACAACTTTGGCATATCCGGATTCTGGGGAATGCATATTAAAGTGATGCCGGTCTACGAAATCACTCATAGAAGCGCATTGCTCAGCCATATTCACGCCCGCGATCCAACACGATGGATCGGCAATGAGATGCCAATCACCCACGCCGCCCTTGCCCACGGCTTCCATACCAAACTGCATCGAATCCTGGCAAACGGTCGTATTCATCAGAGGCATTTGTTCATGGAGCGCATCACCAAGGCCGACATCCACCCACCATCTCCCGTTAGGATTCGTTTCACTCGGCAGTCCCTCAGCAATGATAGCTGCATGGTTTTCCAGTTTTATATGCTCAGGGCCTTCTGCACCGTGGACGTTTGCTGGGTGAAGACTCACACGATAACCAAGGTGGGTAAGTAGCGTATGTAAGCCGCCATTCAACTGAAAACAATAACCCCCCCGTCGGGTTGTTGCCGCTCTCCTGAAACTTTCCATGGCGTCAATTCCCCAATCCTGCCCAAGGTGGATCCAGAATGTTTCGTAAGGGATCCGCTCTACATGCGCTTGATGTAAACGGGTAAGTGCCTCGATGGAGGGCTTTTCGGCGTCAAGACCAAGGCGGGCCAGATAGGCTTTTACTAAATCGTTCATGATAATGTCATATTCCTAAGTCTGTGCGAGGTTGCTCAGCGATATCATCGTCAGATTAACAGTCTGTAGATATTGTATTTTCATTTTTGAGAACTTATCAGCACGCAGATTTTGTGTTTTAAAAGTCCTGATGGCGTCAGATACATGCTGAATCGACTCCATATTAGACATCTTTCTATCAATACAGGCATTTCCAACTGAAAGTGACTGTATTTTAATATCCACATTCAGTACTGTGTAGCGTCTAAATTGAGAATGATGCTTTCATATTTGAGAGGACTGGATGGACTTAAATGCCTTAAAAATGTTTGTTCTGACAGCCCGCTGCGGTAGCCTTTCTGCAGCAGCGCGGGAAAACAACATACCGCTTCCGACGCTAAGCCGTAGGATCGCTGAACTTGAACATGAGCTGGATGTTGTTCTGCTCGAACGAACGGTAAAAGGTTGCAGAGCGACAGAGGCGGGGAAAAAATTGCTGGATCAGGCCAGTTCGGCCATTGATACGCTTAATGATGCCGAGCAATTCCTCACCACTGCCGATTCCCGCATTACAGGCCGATTACGCCTGACAATGCCTCAATCACTTGAACCGTGGTGGGAGATCATCAGGCAGTTCCAGCGGATATATCCGGGTATTGCCATTAATGTTTATACGACTGAACGTCGAGTGGATTTAGTGTCTGAAGGTATTGATGTTGCGCTGAGGGTTGGAAGCATCTCTGATGATGATGTCGTTGCGAGCCATCTCATGGATTTCAGGCATATTCTGGTCGCCAGCCCGGCGCTTTTTTGGGGCAGTGAACACCCCAAAGAGCCGTCAGACCTGATGAAGTACCCCTGTGCCGCCTGGGGTTCGGTGATAGGCGCGCGCCCGGTGTGGATGCTCGGTGAACATACCTATGATGTTCCAGCGACCTTCATCGTCAATGATTATCTTCATCTGCGCTCAGGAGCCCTTGCGGGTGACTACATTACCGAGTTACCTGCTTTTTTTGCTGCGGAATACATTCATAGTGGAAAACTGATTGAGGTTTTACCTAAGACACGCTTGCCCTTCTCATCATTGAATCTGGTTTATAAAAAACACAGACATGTTTCCACCGCGGCCAGAGCCTACATAGAATTCTGCAAGGATAATGTGCATGTGTTAAGGGAAAAAAGCCGCGTTCCCTCAGATAATGAAAATGTGGTTCCTTAAGCTTATTATTCAGTTAATCAAACCGATGGCGTAGAAATTATCAATATCGTTAACTTTCGGTTATTTCTACGAGTCGCATAACAGCAAACTGAAGAGTTTCTTGCCCTCCTCCTTTGACTTTACAAATATGTATCACATAAGTTCTAATTGTGTGAATAACCCTGCAAAGGCACTTCACCGTGAGGATTTCAAAATGGCTCCCTTTCACCAACTGACTGCCACCAGTCTACGTGGCGAACTCATCCCCATGTCAGACTATGCTGGCAAGCTGGTACTGGTGGTGAATACCGCCAGCCATTGTGGTTTCACGCCACAATACGCAGGGCTTGAAGCGCTATACAAGAAATACGCCGCACAGGGTCTTGTGGTGCTGGGTTTCCCCTGCAACCAGTTCGGCAAGCAGGAGCCCGGCGGTACTGATGAAATCGCGCAGACCTGCCACATCAACTACGGCGTGAGCTTTCCGGTGTTCGAGAAAGTCGAGGTCAACGGCGCAGCAACGCACCCGCTGTTTCGTTATCTGAAAGAGGAATTGCCCGGCGTACTGGGTGGGCGGATCAAGTGGAACTTCACGAAGTTTTTGATTGGACGCGACGGTAAACCGCTTAAACGTTTTGCCCCCATCACGACCCCGGAGAAGATGGAAGCTACAATCGTTGCTGCGCTTAAACGCTAAGCATTGCTGTCTTCGCGTGATGATGAAGTTCGCGCTAAACGCTAATCAACAAAGGGATGCGGCATGCGGTTTAACTCTTGCAAAGCATTAATTCTTTGCAAAATGGTTGCCGGGGCTACTGTCGTCATTTTTCGCCATATCCATTAATAACGCGATACCAATATAATTGCTCCAGTTAAAGGTATTTTGCAGTACCACTACCGCATTGCCTTTTTCCTTATCAAAACCGATAAAACTGGAATAGCCCCCAATATACCCTACCTGATAAGTGATTTTTTCCTGTTCGATAAAGTCGGTGGCCCAGGCAATCCCCTGTAAACCGTCTGATCTTTGAATATCGGTATTGCTGACTTCGTTAAATACGCTATCCAGTAAGCGGTTGTTGGTCGTCGATACATGATAGCGGGCATAGGTGGCCAGATCTTCGGCGTTACTGTATAAACTCGCAGCCGCCACCATGTTGTTAGAAAAATGCCAGTCTGGAGTGAGTTGTCCGCGCGCAATGAATTTAGGCTGGTCACCCGCGTGGCCAAGCGCACGCTGCGGATATCCTTTTAACTTCTGCGGCGTAAAACTGCTATTAGCCATGTGCAACGGTCGAAATATATAGTGCGAGGCTAAACTCTGTATATCTTCGCCGGTTTTATGTTTCAGGATATAGCCGATCAAAGCGTAGCCAATATTGGAATATTCCGGCGTTTTATCCTGTGGTGCCCGCCAGTTGGCCAGATAATGCAGCACGTTATCGCTATCCAGTTCACCATAAAAATTCTCCCCGCTGCCCAAATAACCGATGAATTTTCCCAACATCGGAATATCCATATTCTGACGCGGCAGGCCGGAGGTGTGAGTCACCAATTCCAGTAGAGTAATTTTTTGTGCATCCGCGCTAAGCGGCGTATCCGGCGCAAGCAATGTCGCCAGATTATCATCCCAATGCAGTCGGCCTTCATTCACCAGACAAGCCACCACTTCCGCCGTAATCCCTTTGCTGAGCGAGCCGAGGGCAAACAGAGTATCAGGCCTGACCGGGTAGCGATGAACCGCATCAGTTACGCCCCAGCTGTAAAACTGCGGTGAACCGTGGTTATGGATCACCGCGACCGTCATCCCAGGAACAGATTTTTGCACCATATAGTGACGCACCACGCTATCAACGTCGCCGTCCAGCGACTGATGAGTGAGGAGCTCTTGGGTACCTGCCGGGGATGACATTTGCGAAAGCGTACCGCAACCGCTAAGTGACGGGATAACAATCACAAGCCAGCGAAATGATTTAAGTCTGTTCTGCATACTTCTTAATGTGAGCGGGGGCGTTTGTGTGCCGGAAATGTACCACACTTATCCTGTCGGAAAGCAAGAAAGGATAAGTTACACAACGGAGTTAGCCTATTAGCGCCTTCGCCCTGGCTTTAATATCCGCTAACGCCAACTGCGTTATCGTGCCTTTTTTTACCACTTTCCATGCTCGCCAATCCACACTGGTGACCTGATCCGCGAGCGCAAATGAATCACGGTTTCCGGAGAGTGCAACTTCGAAGGGATAGCCTTTCACCTGCGTGGTACAAGGAACGCATAAAAGCAGCCCCACTTTATTGTTATAGGCAAACGGGGTCATCACGACAGCAGGTCGGTGACCACCTTGTTCATGTCCTGCGACGGGGTCAAAGTCTATCCAGATTAAATCCCCGGAATCCGGGACGAAGCGAGAAACCATCAAATGAGTTCCTTACCAACCGGCTTACCGAAGTCGACCTTGTCATGCACGTTCTCAGGCGTGATGCCAGAAAGCAGCGCATCCATTTGTTTAAACATGCTCCGTGTAGGCATTACGCTGCCATCCTGCATCGTCAAGCCCGATGGCGCTTCGCTTATCAGGCCTACAACTCAGTTAATACCGCACGCACACCGATTTCGTTTCACACCAGTCATTCAACCAGTCCGGGCCAAAATCACGCCCGGTTCCCGATTGTTTCATGCCGCCAAATGGCAGGTTGGCGTCGATAAGCGTATGGCTGTTGACCCACACCGTGCCAGCTTGCAGATGGTCGGTATAGTTCAGCGCCTGCGTCAGATCTCGCGTCCACACGCTGGCGGTCAGGCCAAAATCACTGTCGTTGGCGAGGCGCAGCGCCTCTTCGCCGTCGGCAACGCGCACCAGGTTGACCACCGGGCCAAACACCTCCTCACGGGTCAACCGCAGGTCCGCGTCCGGGTTAATCACCAGCGTTGGCGGAATATAGAAACCCTGCGCATCCGGGCCGACATTGCCGCTGATCAGTTCCGCATTTTGCTGCCGGGCTTCGTCGAGATAAGCCGCCACTTTGGCGCAGTGTGCTTTCGATACCACCGGGTTAATCTGGGTAGTTTCCAGCATCCCTGGCCCTACCTGCATCGACTTCACCGCCTGTTCAAAACCGCTTACCAGCGTGTCGAACAGCGGCGCTTCAATATAGATACGCGAACTGGCAGCGCATACCTGCCCTTGGTTCAGGAAGCTACCGGTCATCAGCCCTTCAATTACCCACTGCGGGTCGGCATCTTTGAGCACGATAGCCGGGTTTTTACCGCCTAGCTCCAGAGTCACGCGGGTCAGGCGGTCAGCCGCCACGCGGGCAATCTGCTTGCCGGTAGCGGTGGAGCCGGTAAAGCTGACTTTTGCCACCTGCGGATGCGAGGTTAACGCCGCGCCGCATTCCGCACCGCTGCCGGTGACCACGTTGAATACGCCATCCGGCACGCCCGCTTCTGTCGCCAATTCCGCCACACGCAGCAGGGTCAGCGGCGTGGTTTCCGACGGTTTGATGACGATGGAACAGCCCGCCGCCAGCGCAGGCATCACTTTCCACATGCCAATCATCAGCGGGAAGTTCCAAGGCACAATCCCGGCCACCACGCCAACCGGCTCTTTTTTGGTCCACGCCTGATAGCGTGCGCCCTGCGGGAACGGAATCGACACGTCCAGCGTACGGCCACTGATCTTGGTGGTCAGCCCAGCAGTGTAGCGCATCCAGTTCAGGGTGCAGCCCACTTCAAAAGCGCGGGAAATGTTAATTGATTTGCCCTGCTCCAGCGTTTCAAGCTGCGCCAGTTCTTCGCCATGCTGTTCCACCAGGTCGGCAAAACGTAGCAAGATACGCTCACGATCCGCAGGCGTGCGCCCGGCCCAACTGCGAGAAACAAACGCCCGCCAGGCGGACATCACCGCACGATCGACGTCGCCTGCATTCGCGTCCGCCGTGCTGGCAATTTCCTGCCCGGTGGCCGGGTTCCAGACGGTCAGGCGTTTTTCACTGTGAGCTGCCTGCTGTGCACCATCAATAAACAGGCCATGCTGGCGGTCGAGGAATTGTTGTACGCTTTCGAGCAGTGCCACTTGTTGTGCAGACATATCGTCACCTTATTCTTCACGAGGAGTGATTTCAGTCTACGGCGGGTGAACAGATACCGCTTTCGTCTCTGTGACATTCGCTGTTGCGGCTGTGACAGACACCGCAAATCGACAGATTGCGTTGGCAGAAATGTGTGGCAGGTAATAGTTCTTTCCTATATTCCACGCTTCAGCCTTGTTTAAGGCAACATAAATGCAACAATAGCCATACATTTTTATTGCAGAGATGACTTATGGCGGCGGTAGATAGCGGCGAGAAGTACCAGGACTGGCTAGCGAAGATTAATCAGGTCTGCGGGCAGTTTGCTGCGCGTCAGCTGGACGGTGATTTTCATGGGGAAATTGATACCAGCTATGCGGGCAGCCTGAAACTGAGCACCGTCACCTCGCGCAACGTCAATTTATATCGTACGCGTCAAGAGATTGGTCGCGGCAACGATGCCTGGTTCTACACTGTTTTTCAACTCTCCGGCCAGGCCAGTATTGAACAAGACGATCGCCAGGTAAAGCTGGAAGCTGGCGATATGACACTCATCGACGCCTCGCAGCCGTGTTCTATTCTCTGGCAACAAACCTCACGCCAGGTTTCCCTGCTCCTGCCTCGTCAGTTACTGGAAAACCAGCTGCGCGGAAGTGCAATAAGTGTTGCCACGCGTCTGGATAAATCCTTACCAATGGTACAACTTAGCCAGCGTTTACTGCATGAAAGCATGAGCAGCCCCATGTTGTCCGCCAGCGAAAGTGAAGCCGCGCTTGATGCGATTGTCTGCCTGCTGCGTCCCATGTTGCATCAGCAGGATGTGCAGCCCTCGCGCCGAGAGAAACAGTTTTCGCGCATTATGGCGCTGATTGATGATGCAATTCAGGAAGAGCACCTGCGCCCGGAGTGGTTGGCGGGCGAAACGGGGATGTCGCTGAGAAGTTTGTACCGGCTGTTTGCCGACCAGGGTCTGGTGGTGGCGCAGTACATCAAAAATCGTCGTTTAGATTTGTGCGCCCGCGCGCTGCAAAGCGCGCGTGATGATGAAAAGCTGGCGGGAATTGGCTATCGCTGGGGGTTTAGCGACCACAGTCATTTCTCGACCGCCTTTAAGCAGCGGTTCGGCATGTCGCCGGGCGAGTATCGTAAACGCGGTCGCTAAACGGTCATATCATCAGTTATCTTTGACCAGTTGCGCTACGTCGCTGCTGTTGATTTCACGATCGTTGCCATTCTGATCGGTATAGCGCGTCATACCCGTTTCTTTATCCAACTGCGGTTTACCCTCTGTGACAATCGTCTGGCCGCTTTTGGTGGTCATGACATAGTTGGTCGTGCAACCTGCCAACGCCAGTAACATCGCGCCCATTCCCAGAACGTAAAATGTCTTTTTCATGCTCTCTCCGTTTTTATCCCCACACCATGTGGGCTTAAGTCTGTTTATTGTATGCCGGAACCTGTCTTTGCAGGTATAAACGGGATGTAACAGGAGATAAATCTGCCGTTCCGGGAGGCACATCGCACCTCCCGGCTTGTGGCTTACAGCGCGATACGAATCACATCGTCAGGCGCAGTGGCCTCTTTTTGACGGGTAGATTCCTGCTTCACGCTAACGTAGAGCGTTTTACCATCGGCGGAGAGCGCCAGACTGTTCGGGAAAGTTGGCGTCTGAATGGTTTTCGTCACTTTATAATTTTTGGCGTCGATAACCGTTACCGTACCCGCTTTACGCTGGGTCACGTAAACTTCGTTACGGGTTGGGTTGAACAGCACAGCCAGCCCTTCCTGGGTATCCACTTTCGCCAGTACTTTGCCGTCTTTCAGGTTCACCGCCAGGACTTCCGGCTGTTTTGCATCGGTAATGAATGCGCGCTGGCCGTCTTTATCCAGGCTGATGTTCATGTAGAAATGCTCTTTACCATCGTTCAGTAGCTTCTGGCGGCTCACGATTTTATTCGCCGCCGTATCGATGGTGATCAGTTCGCCATCGGCGTTGGTGACGTAAAGACGTTGTTTATCAGCATCTACCGCCAGGCCAGTCCCGAAGCTGCCGGTACCTTCGATGGTGGTTTTCAACGCAATTTTGTCGCCGTCAACAACCCAGACCGCACTGCCATCTTTACCAATACCGGTGATGTACACGGTGTTGGTCTTCTCATCAACCGCCAACTGGCGTGGCTGCAACGGCTTAACGGTTTCGCTGCGCTTACGGCTGTCCAGTACCAGACGGCCTTTTACGTCGCCAGTTTTGGCGTCAATCGCGGTAACCGCGCCGTTGGTGGTGTTGCCAAACCACAGGGTTTGCGTCTGCGCATTGATCGTGGCGCCAAACGGTTTGAGATCGTTATGGATAGCCTGAGTGACTTCCAGCGTTACCGGGTCAAGACGATAAACCACACCGCCTTTATCGGTTTTACGGCTCTGTGAGGTGGCCAGCCACAGCGCGTTTTCCTGCTGGCTGTAGGCCATTTCATATGCCCCTTTACCGACCGCTTTACGCAGCATTTCGTCTGCGGCATGTGCGCTAAAGCTCCCCGCCAGCAGTAAAGCACTTAATAGCAGAGAACGGCGCAGGCGCGGTGCGGACAATTGACGTAATGACATGACGACTCCCTTTGATGAACTGATTTTTTACGCTTCACATGCTTCTGGCTTCGCGGCGTCGTTGCACCACGTTTTATAGATGCGAATAGTAATCATTAATTTATGTAAAGTGGAGCTTTTCTTTGTTCCGACAACGAAATAGTTGCCATTTCATTACCTGCAATTAACGATTTATGCTGCTAAAGTTTTCAATATATTTACAAAAGTATTACCCTATTCGAGTTGTTCCATTTGGTACATTTGCGAGTTTTCCATGAAAATCATTACTGTTCGCGCAGTGACGCTGCCTGCGTTGCTGCTACCGCTTATTTTTTCGCCATTATCCTGGGCTGATGACGAACAAACGCTAATTGTGACGGCGGCCCCGCAGACCGTGTCCGAACTCGATACGCCTGCCGCCGTGAGCGTGGTCGATGGCGAAGATATGCGCCATGCCACCCCGCGCATCAACCTGTCTGAATCGCTGGGCGCCGTACCTGGTTTGCAGATCCAAAACCGCCAAAACTATGCTCAGGATCTCCAGCTCTCTATTCGCGGTTTCGGCTCCCGTTCCACCTACGGCGTGCGCGGCATCCGTATGTACGTTGATGGCATCCCGGCCACCATGCCCGATGGTCAGGGGCAAACCTCGAATATTGATATCGGCAGCGTCGACAGTATTGAGGTGCTACGCGGCCCCTTCTCTGCCCTGTACGGTAACTCGTCCGGCGGCGTGGTCAATGTGAGCACCGAGAAAGGCAAGCAGCCAACCACAATTGAAGCCAGCAGCTACTACGGCAGTTTCGGCACCTGGCACTACGGCATGAAAGCCAGCGGTGCCGTGGGCGACGGCACGCAGTCGGGCGATGTCGACTACACCGTCTCCACAAATCGCTTTATTACTCACGGCTACCGAGACCACAGCGCAGCACGCAAGAACCTCGCCAATGCCAAACTGGGCGTGCGCATCAACGACGCCAGCAAGCTGACTCTGCTGTTTAACAGCGTGGATATTAAAGCCAACGATCCGGGTGGTCTGAGCTACGGCGAAATGCATCAGAACCCGCAGCAATCACCACGTGGCGATCAGTACAATACGCGCAAGAGCGTGAAGCAGACGCAGGCGGGATTACGCTATGAGCGTCAGTTGAGCGAGCATGATGATCTTAGCGTCATGATGTATGCAGGTGAGCGCCAAACCACGCAGTATCAGTCTATTCCGCGCGCGCCACAGTTGAAGCCAACTCACGCTGGTGGCGTTATCGATCTCGACCGCCATTATCAAGGGATTGATACCCGCTGGACGCACCGTGGTGAACTGCTGGTACCGGTGACCTTTACCACCGGGCTGGATTACGAAACGATGAGCGAAAAACGCCACGGTTACGAAAACTTCGTGATGAACGGCAACACGCCGGAGTATGGCGAGAAAGGTAATCTGCGTCGTAACGAACGCAATTTGATGTGGAACCTCGATCCCTATATCCAAAGCCAGTGGCAGTTGACCGACAAACTGAGTCTGGATGCGGGTGTGCGCTACAGTTCAGTATGGTTTGATTCCAATGACCATTACGTGACTGCGAAAAATGGTGATGACAGTGGCGACACCAGCTATCACAAATGGCTACCTGCGGGCTCGCTAAAGTATGCGGTAAGCGATGCCTGGAACGTGTATCTCTCCGCCGGTCGGGGTTTTGAAACGCCGACGATTAACGAACTTTCTTACCGCTCTGGCGATCAAAGTGGGCTCAATTTTGGTCTACAACCGTCGACCAACGAAACCGTGGAGATTGGCAGTAAAACGCGTATTGGCAATGGTCTCTTAACCGCGGCCCTGTTCCAGACAGATACCGATAACGAGATTGTCGTGGACAGCAGTAGCGGCGGACGTACCAGCTATAAAAACGCCGGTAAAACCCGTCGTCAGGGCGCGGAGCTATCTCTTGATCAACAGTTCGCCGAGAACTGGCGCGCCAAGGCGGCATGGACCTGGCTTGATGCCACCTACCGGACGAACGTCTGTGATGATGCCAGCTGTAACGGCAACCGCATTCCGGGTATTGCCCGCAATATGGGCTTTGCCTCGCTGGGCTATGAGCCTGAAAGCGGCTGGTACGCCGGGGCGGATATTCGTTATCTGAGCGATATTATGGCAAATGACGAAAACACCGCGCGCGCGCCGTCATGGACAGTGGTCGGTCTCAATACCGGCTACAAGCTTGATGTGGGCAACTGGAGCCTGGATCTGTTTGGTCGCGTCGATAACCTGTTTGACCGCGAGTACGTCGGTTCAGTTATCGTTAATGAGTCTAACGGTCGTTATTACGAACCCGCTCCGGGCCGTAACTATGGCGTCGGATTGAATGTCGCCTGGCGTTTTGAATAAGTGATTTGATGTATCCGGGAGACTCCCGGATACATCTTTCTTGCCAGAGGACTAGTGTTGATACTGCTGCTGTAAAAAAGTCGCTGACTCATCAATAATCTGGCATATCGCCATTTGACTGGCAGAAGGTTCTTTCTTTTCCAGCGCTGAAAGTAAAGGTTGGTAAACATTTATTTGCTGAAACGGTTCTATTGAGTTTGAATATAAATAATGAAAACTTGGCCCCGCACGAACCCATAATTGTTCAATAAGTGTCATAAGCGTCGGCATTTCAGCATATTCATAGATCCTAAAGCGAAATTGGTAATTAGCTTGCAGCATTTTAGTGATATCACCAGAAGCTTTAGCCTCGTGAAATAATAACGCGAGGTGATTTAATTCCCCTAGCTTCTGCGAGGTTAAACGCCGTGAGGCCATCGCCGTCGCCATGCCCTCGAGATTCTTACGAATCTGGCTGATTTCACGATAGCTTGAATGCGTCAGCACCGGCACCATAAATGCCTGAGCTGGCGCGGCCTGTAGCGCCCCTGAAGAGACCAGTCGTAATAACGCTTCACGGACAGGGGTAATACTGATCCCCTGACTCACAGCCAATTCTCGTGTCACCAGCCGCTCACCTGGTTTCAAAGCACCGACAATGAGCGCATTCCTGATATTATTCTCTACTTGCTGCGTTAAACTGATACGTTGTGCTTTTGCAAAATCCAGCATTTTTATTATAACTCCAATTATTAGAGACCCAGAGCTCTATAATAATTAATAGCTGGCGTTTTGTTTTTTGCTCATAAAATACAACATATATTTCTATATTAGCTTCATAATAGCGCTACAGCGCAACGTTCAGGCGTACAACCAGGTAAATACAAGGTTCATCCCGTTCGTTAATAAAGCGGCAGTCATTCGGTGGCCCAAGCTCCAGGCAATCCCCCGCCTGCATACGATGCGCGACACTCCCTTCCATAAACAGCAGTTCACCGCCTTGCACCCAGATAAGCTGACGCGCCATCGCATATGCCGAGGCGGGCATGGGGATATCGCTGCCCGCAGGCAGTTCTATCTGCACTAAATCAATCGGCAACTCACCGCGTGGTGACACGTGGCGGCGCAGATAGTGGGTTTGTGGATCGTGCCATACCGGTTGGTCGGCAAAGCGCAGCAGTTTACCTTCCTGCATTTCCGCACGCGCTATCAGCGTTGACATGCTAATGCCGAACGCGCCGGATAACTTTGCCAACAGCGTTGCCGTCGGGCTACTTTCCCCACGTTCAATTTTGTGGATCATCGCCCGGGACACGCTGGCACGGTCAGCCAAATCGCTCAGCGACCAGCCGCGTGATTCACGCTCAATGCGAATTCTTGCACCGATCCGCTGATTTAGGTTGTCTTCAATAGTATTCATGGCGTAATAATATAGTGAACAACATACAGGGTGCAACTATGTCTATTCGCTTTGCGACAAAAGAAGACTGCGCCGCGATTGCGGCAATCTATAACCATGCGGTAGTCAATACCGCGGCAATCTGGAACGACAAAACCGTCGATACCGACAACCGTATTGCGTGGTTTGAAGCGCGTCAGTTTGGTCACTTCCCGGTTCTGGTCAGTGAAGAAGATGATGTCATCACCGGCTACGCCTCGTATGGTGACTGGCGCGCCTTTGAGGGTTTTCGCCACACCGTTGAGCATTCGGTTTATATCCACCCGGAACATCAGAGTAAAGGGTTGGGCAATATTTTGCTGGGCGCGTTAATTGATGAAGCCCGACGTCGCGGTAAACATGTGATGGTGGCGGGTATCGAATCGCAAAACCACGCCTCTTTGCATCTGCACGAGAAGCACGGTTTTATCACCACCGGGCAAATGCCGCAGGTCGGCACGAAATTTGGTCGCTGGCTGGATCTTACTTTTATGCAGCTTCAGCTGGATAATCGTCACGATCCGGACGGTAAGGCATGAACCACTCCCTCACGCTGACGTTCCTGATAGCCGCCGGAATTGGCCTGGTTATCCAGAACACGCTGATGGTGCGTATTACCCAGTCGGCCTCCACTATTCTGGTGGCGATGCTGCTGAACTCACTGGTCGGTATCGTGCTGTTTGTCACTATTTTGTTGATTAAGCACGGTATGTCAGGCGTGAACGAGCTGGTGTCGACGATTAAATGGTGGACGCTCATTCCTGGTTTGCTGGGATCGTTTTTTGTGTTTGCCAGCATCAGCGGTTATCAGTACGTGGGAGCCGCCACAACGATTGCGGTGCTGGTGGCGAGTCAGTTAATTGGCGGGTTGGTGATGGACGTAGTACGAAGTCACGGCGTGCCGTGGCGCGCGCTGGTGGGTCCGGTATGCGGTGCGGTGATGTTGATTGTTGGTGCGTGGTTGGTGGCGAAACGACAGTTTTGAGGCAGCGCTACGCTTATCAGGCCTACACGTGCTACAAAAATGCGAAAATGTAGCCCGGCTGAGCAAATACGCCGCCGGGTACAAAACAGCCGACAAACTAAAGAATGGTGCCGCCCTGGCTGAGCAGTTCGCGACGCGCTTCTTCCAGCTCTTGCTGGTTTTTACCGTGATGTGCAATGGCAACCCGCAGACGCTGCTGTTGGGTAAAACGATCTTCGCGGCTTAACTCTGCGTCCTCGCTCAACACCAGCAGTAACTCATTCATATGGGTAATCACGTTTTCCGCAAGCGCGGCTTCGACGCGTTCAATAACCTCATCCAGATGCGACATCTTCACTCCTTAATTAATTTTCACTTTCGAGAAATCACTGCCCATCAGACTGACGCTGTAACCGCTGATATTACTGCGGGTGGCGTAGAAGGTTTTGCCATTCGCCAGCGCAATCCACGGGGCCTGCTGGTAGAAAATTTCCTGAGCCTGGCCATAAAGCGCGGCGCGTTTAGCCGGTGCGCTTTCGACCAATGCTTTCTTCATCAGACCATCATACTCTTTATTGCACCAGCGCGCGGCGTTAGAGCCGGATTTTATGCTGCCACAGCCAAGCAGCGTATTGGCAAAGTTGTCAGGGTCGCCGTTATCTGACATCCAGCCATACAGGGCGCTGTCGTGTTCACCTTTGCGGATCCCCGACAGGTATTCACCCCATTCATAGCTTACGATCTTAGCCTTCACGCCCACTTTCGCCCAGTCGCTTTGAATCATCTCAGCAATTCGGCGCGAGTTCGGGTTGTATGGACGTTGAACCGGCATCGACCACAACGTCACGTCAACGCCCTTCTCCAGCCCCGCCTGCTTCAGCAGCGCTTTGGCTTTCTCTGGGTCGTAGCCGTAATCCTGCAGATCTTTTTTGTAGCCCAGCATATTTGGCGGGATCGGCGATTTCGCCACCGTCCCGGAGCCCATAAACACCGCGTTAACGATCGCCTGTTTGTCGGTCGCGTAATTCAGCGCCTGACGGACCAATACATTATCAAACGGTTTTTTCTCAGTATTAAACGCCAGATAACCGACGTTCAACGCTTCAACCGCGTGCAGCGCCAGGTCATGATTCTTTTTAATCACATCAAACTGGACTGGAGAAGGTGCCGGGATAATCTGGCATTCGTTGGTCTGCAGTTTTGCCAGTCGTGTTTCGACGTTTGGCGTGATGGAGAAGATCAGATGCTTGGTTGGCACCGCGCCATCCCAGTAGTTTGGGTTGGCGAGATAGCGAATTTGTGAATCCACTTTGTACTGCTGGAGTACATACGGGCCAGTACCGATTGGCCAATTATCGACGTTTTCCGGCGTGCCTTTTTTCAGCATGACATCGGCATATTCTGCGGAGAGAATTGACGCGAAGTCCATCCCCCAATCCGCGAGAAACGCGGCATTTGGCTCACTCAGCACGAACTGCACGTGATAATCATCGACCTTTTTAACCTCTTTAATCAGCTTATCCAGGCCCACGTCGCTAAAGTATTCATAGTTACCCTGCGATACGTTGTGATACGGGTGGTCTTTATCTTTCTGACGCAGCACGGAGAAAACAACGTCGTCGGCATTGAAATCACGGGTCGGTTTAAAGAATTTATTGCTGTTGAATTTCACGCCCTGACGCAGCGTAAAGGTGTAGGTCAGCCCGTCCGGCGAAATCGTCCACTCGGTAGCCAGTGAAGGTACCGGCGTGTTTTTCACCGGATCGAAGTTTATCAGGCGGTTATACAACACCTGAGAGCTGGCCACAAAACTCGGGCCGGAGCTGGCAATCTGCGGGTTAAAAGATTCCGGTGAGGCTTCGGAACAGTAGATCAGCGTGTCGTTGTTTGCCGCTATAGCAGCACTTGCCGGTAACAGCGCGCTAAGTGCTAGCGCGAGGAGCGTTTTCCCTGTGGTCATGGTTATATGCCTTTCGATTTTATTATAAGGACGGTCGTACTAATAACAGCACAGCACTACAAAGCTGGCAAATAACCAATCGGCATAAATCATAAATTAATCCATTAACATCAATCAAATACCCCAACGCCCTGCGACGCTGGGGTATTTGTCAGAGCACTTCCTCCATCACCCACACGCTGACGCACCCGCCATTGCAGGTAAAGGTCGCGCTGCCTTCACTGTCGGTTTCGACGATCTCTTGCCGATTGTTGAGAAAATCTTTCCAGCGTTTATGGCCGTAATTATCCCCAAGGGTCAGCGTTTTCTCCCCGTCATCGCCATTCGAGAGCATGACCACGCAGCCTGGCATTTCGTCAGTTCCGCTACGGCTAAAGGCAATGCAGTTCGGATGATCGAACCATAGCGTTTGTACCCCATGGGCGAAACGCTGACGGGCGTCGATCAATTCATGCAACTGCGCAATAACCGGCATGTCGATGGTATAGGTTTCGCCATCGCTGCCGGTATCTTCGTAATGTGCGCCAAACAGATCGGGATAGAAGACCGACGGCACGCCGTTTTCACGCAACAGGATCAACGCATAAGCCAGCGGCTTAAACCACGCTTCTACCGGGGCTTCCAGTGCCTGAAGCGGTTGCGTATCGTGGTTGGCAACCAGCGTCACCGCGTGGAACGGGTCAGCTTCCACCAGCGTACCGGTGAAAATCTGACTCATGTCGTAATCACGGCCCATCCGCGATGCTTCATGGAAATGAAGCTGCAAAGGGGCATCGAACAGCATCGATTTGCCATCAACCTGGTGAAGATATTGCTGCAATTTATCGACTTCATGTGACCAGTATTCTGCAACGATAAACAGCGGTTTAGGCGCGACTTCCTGTACGTGTTCAATCCACTCTTTATAGAACCACGCGGGAATATGTTTCACCGCATCGAGACGGAAACCGTCGCAATGAGTTTGCTCAAGCATCCAGCGCGCCCAGTATTTAATCTCTTCAGTCACCGAATGATTACGGAAGTCGATATTTTCACCCATCAGGTAATCAAAATTACCCATTTCGTTATCGACCTGATCGTTCCAGCCTTCGCCGGTGTAGTCATTTACGATTTTGAAAATGCCGTCTTCATCCGGATTTTCGATATGGTCAATACCGCTAAAGCATTTGTAATCCCAGACAAACTGCGAATATTTCCCCGCACGAGCCGGGAACGTGTAACGCGTCCACGCTTCGCACTCAATAATTTCCTCGTCAATTTGCGTGCGATCGTCTGCATTGACGCGCTGAACACGAATATGCTCTTTTTCATCCGCTCCCATCTTGTGGTTGACGACCACATCCATCAGCACCGCAATATCGTGCTGCTTCAGGGCATCAATGGCTTCCAGCAACTGGGCTTTATCACCGTATTTGGTCGCGATCGTCCCTTTTTGATCAAACTCGCCAAGGTCAAAAAGATCGTAGTTGTCATAACCGACGGAATAGCCGCCGGACGCGCCTTTCGTCGCAGGCGGCAGCCAGATCATATTGATACCAATCTCTTGCAGATTCGGTGCGAGCGCCGCCACTTCCGGCCACAGTTCACCGCCCGTCGGGTAATACCAGTGAAAGCATTGTAATAAGGTGGGGTTGCGCATACCTGTTCTCCGTGTAAGGCGACACAAGAACTATAAATGGGAAATACGCGGTCCGCGATGTTCTATGACCTTAAGTCGCTAGAATGTATGACCGGTGTTGTCACTATAGGAAAAAACCACAAGATTTAACTTAAGTAAAAACATTCAATGCCACGAGAATTACCCTATTTACCCCTTTCATCCGCCGTTTGTTGCATTTCGCTTTGCGTAAAGTAATGCCGTGAAGAAGTCTATGGGACAGGAACGTGGCAAAAATTCTTTTACGCAGCGGAAGTCTTGATGATTTCCAGGCCGTAGGCGGCGGCGGGCAAACCGTATTTCATTTGGCGTTGCAGGTGCGTGAAACCCTGCGTTTACGCAAACAACTCGCTCTGGCTGATTGTCTGGCGATCCCGCAGCTTAACGATGAGGGCGACCGGGTAGACTGGTATTCGCCTGTTCATGGCGATGTGGTGAGCTGGAAAGCCGCCGACGAGACGCTACGCACTCGCGCACTGCATTATTTAGAAGGGTTGCAGGAGAGCGCTCGCACGCTCAGCAAAAAGTGCCTGCAATCTGACAAAACCGCACAGCAGCTGTTCGGTGCGCTGTTAGAAAAATCGCTCCAGTTTCCCGGTGAAAACCACCTTTTTCTGGTCGATGGTAAGCCCGTTATCAGCTTCTGGGGGTTCGTGAACCTTAACGAAGCCGCGCGTGAAGATACGCTGGATTGCTTGCGCTATGTTGAGCTGGAAGCCGTAGAGGAGCCGGTGATTGACGACGTTCCGGTCATTGAAGAGCCGGAAACTCCGGCCATCGTCTTCCAGCAAGCGGACGCACCGCTGCTGGCGTCAGATGAGCCGCTGATTAACGCGTATACGTTACCGGATGACGAGCCAGCTGAAACGCCAGCGCCTGTTTTGCCGATCGTTTCCGCCCCGCCATCTCCGGCGCGTCGTATCCGTTGGATGTGGGGGATCCCGCTCGCGGCAGCCGTCGCTGCCGTCGCTATTGCGGTGCCATTAATGATCCCGACGTCACAGGCAGAATCAGAGCCGGTTGCCCAGACCGTTGCTGTACCGGAAATACCCGACTCCGCCCCCCTCCCCGTGTTAACCGCTTCGCTACCGTTGCATCAGGCCAGTTTCAAGCCCGAGCCGGTGGTTAAAGAAGAAGAGAAACCGGTAGTGATTGCGGCTATCCCGAAAGACGCTATGGTGATGGATGCCACGCAAATGCGCACCGGCACCACCCGTTTTCTCAACGGCAATTGGCGTCTGCAGATGGATATCAGCGACGCGCATAGCGGTAAAGCGCCAAGTCTGCGCTATCAAATCCAGAATAATAAAGGCACTGCCCGCGTGGTGCGCGAAGGTAATATTATCTGCAAAGCAGCAATATTCTCAGGGTTACACCAAAATGGTGAACTGATGATTAAAAGCCGCGGCAATGCCCAGTGCAGCGACGGTACGCGCTATCCGCTGCCGGAAGTCAGCTGTAAACCCGGAAACAGCAATGTGGCCGTTTGTACCGCACGGTTTGACGCCAAAACGGTTGTCCCGTTGACCTTTAAAAAGACGGGAGCGTAAACCATGCTGGTGACCCTATGTGATTACAAACAGAGCGTGACGCTGATTGCCAATAGCGGCGTTCAATTCCTCGACTTTGGCCTGAGCCCGCAAGAGTCGCTGCAACACGGCCGCTTTGTGCGTAAAACCGCCAACGGCCCGCTATTGCGTCTGGACTATGATGTTGTCAACCAACGTCATACCTTGCCCGGCGAAGCGGGCCGTCCGCCTGAAGTAGTGAAACCCGAATCCACCTTGCCGCTGCATCAATCACTCACCCTGTTGGACGGCGTCTGGCTGCCGCTGCCTTTTTTACGTTTTAACCCGCCGCGCACCTTTGTTGAAGGGCCGGACAACTGGGCTCGGGTGCAAATTCGTAAACTCGCCACGCCAGATAGCACGGGTAATACGCACCGCGTCACGCTGGCGTTTGACAGCCAGGTCAGCGATGACGTCGCAACCGCGTTGTCGCCCGTGGCTAACGATCTGCTAAACGGCACGCGTTTCGCCCTGGCCTGGCGCGACCAAGAAGTGAATGATTTCCTGGATCAGACGTGGATTGACGGCTGGCTGCGCGAAGTGTTCCAGCAAAGTCTTGCCACCCATGATACCCGCAGCGAACGTGATGTCAGCCAGGCGCTGAGAAGTTTTGAATATCAGGGCCACTGGCTCAATATTCTGGCGCTGCTGGGTGAACAGTTAACGGTGCCGGAGATTAAAATCGTCACCGCCACCCTCAGCACGCCGGCAATTCCAGTGGATCTGATTCTGGACGTTGGCAATACCCACACCTGCGGCGTCATCATTGAAGATCACGGCGATGCGAACGACGGCCTGCGGCAGACCGCTGAATTACAAGTACGCTCGCTGAGCGAGCCGCAATATCTCAACGAACCGCTGTTTACCAGCCGCGTAGAGTTTTCAGAATCACGCTTCGGCAAACAACATTTCTCCGTGGAAAGTGGACGCGAAGATGCGTTTATCTGGCCTTCCCTGGTGCGCGTCGGCGATGAAGCCCGCAAACTGGCGATGCAGCGTTTGGGTACCGAAGGTTACAGTGGCATCTCCAGCCCACGCCGCTACCTGTGGGATGAAACGCCAACCGTGCAGGACTGGCGCTTTAGCCAGATGAACGGCAAAACCCAGCGTGAACCGCTGGCGACCGCCTTCCCGTTGATGAACCTGATGAATGACGAAGGCCAGCCGCTGTTCACCCTACCAGTGGATGAGCGCATGCCGGTCTTCTCGCCGCAGTACAGCCGCAGCACCCTGATGACCCATATGCTGTGCGAGCTGCTGTCGCAGGCGTTGGGGCAAATCAACAGCGTGGCGACGCGTCTGCGTTTAGGTTTCCCGGCCTCACCGCGCCAGTTGCGGACGTTAATTTTGACCCTGCCATCGGCGATGCCAAAGCAGGAGCGTGAAATCTTCCGCCGTCGCATGTTCGAAGCCATCGCCCTGGTGTGGAAAGCGATGGGTTGGCATCCGCAGGATGACGATTTTGCAAATGTGCGCTTGCAGGAAAAGAGCGTCGTGCCTATCCCGAAAATTCACATGGAGTGGGATGAAGCCAGCTGTGGTCAATTAGTGTGGCTGTATAACGAAGCCATCTCTCACTTTGCCGGGCAGACCGAGGCGCTGTTTGCCTCGATGGCTCGTCCTGATCGCCTGCCGGAAGCGGGGGTTACGGCGGGACGAGCCTTGCGCATTGCCTCGCTGGATCTCGGCGGCGGCACCACGGACATGGCGATTGCCCAATATCAGCTTGACGATGGTATTGGCGGCAACGTCAAAATCACCCCGCAACTGCTGTTCCGTGAAGGCTTTAAAATCGCCGGTGATGATGTGTTGCTGGATATCATCCAACGCTGCGTGTTGCCTGCGCTGCAAACCCAACTGCAAAAATCCGGTGTTGCCGATGCACAAGCGCTGATGGCGACGCTGTTTGGCGACTCCGGGCGACTGGATACTCAGGCTGTATTGCGTCAACAAACCACGTTACAGCTGTTTATGCCAATCGGCCACGCCATTCTGGCGGCGTGGGAGCAAAGCGATGTCCAGGACCCGTTGGCCGGGCTACACGCCACGTTTGGCGAATTGCTCCTGCAAACGCCGACCCGTAATGTGATGAACTATGTCGGCCAGGCGATTGAGCATGCGCTGCCCGCAGCAAGCACACCGTTTGATCTGCTGGCAGTGCCAATTGAGGTCACCTTCAGTACCTTACAGCAGGCGATGCTCGCCGGTGAATTTACCCTGGCCGGGCCGCTACATGCCCTGTGCGAAGCCATTTCTCACTATGCCTGTGACGTACTGCTGGTCACCGGGCGACCGGGCTGCTTGCCTGGTGTGCAGGCGCTGATCCGCTATCTTCAGCCGGTACCGGTCAACCGTATGGTGTGGCTGGATAAATATCACGTTCATGAATGGTATCCGTTTAGCCAGCAAGGACGTATCGGTAACCCGAAATCAACCGCCGCCGTCGGTGCGATGCTGTGTAGTCTGGCGCTGGATCTGCGCCTGCCGCACTTCAACTTTAAAGCGGCCGATATTGGTGCATACTCGACCGTACGCTATCTCGGCGTGCTGGATAAAACGGTTAACACGTTGCGCGACGAGAATATCTGGTATCACGACCTCGACCTCGATAAGCCCGGAGCCAAACTTGATGCTCGCCTGCACTTCCCGCTGCGAGGCAACGTCACGCTGGGCTTCCGCCAACTGGCTAACACCCGCTGGCCAGCGACTCCGCTCTATACGCTAAGCATTAACTCGCCAGAGCTGGCGAAAGCCATCGCCGGTGATGGCGTGCTTCAGGTTCGCCTGAAGCTTGAGGGCGGCAGCAAGCATGAAGCGCCGCAGGCGTTTGTTCTGAGCGAAGCCTGGCTTCAGGACGGTACGCCCGTCTCACCGGATGCCCTGACCTTAAAACTGAACACTCTGGCTGACCGCCGCCACAGCGGTAGCCACTACTGGATTGATAGCGGGAGCGTATTCCTCAAATGACCCCATTACAAAACGTTATCGATTGGCTCGCCGCCGCCCGACAAAGCAATCCGCTGCTGGATGATGATGCTGACGCCCTGCTGACGCGCTTGCTGGCGCTTGATGCCCAGCAAGCCTCTCAATTAGCGAGCAGCAAACTTCGCCCCAGCATTGCGCTATTCGGTCATTCACAAGCGTCAAAGGCGCATCTCCTGCGCACGCTGTGCGGCAACGGTGATGAACGTTTATCGGTGCAAGCAGGCAGCAAGACGCTTGATTATTTCAGCCATATCAATCCAGGACACTGTCTGACGCAGATGGCCGTGCGCTTTAGTCGAACGCCTGCCACCGCCGACGATGCATTCCCCCTGCGCCTGACGCTGCTCAGCGAAGCGGCTTTGGTGCAATTGTTTGTCGCCCATGCGTGGCAGCGCGGCGACGTGCGTGCCCCCGACGCGACCGTGATTGCCCAGCGCCTGCGTGGTTGGCAGAGTCTACGCCAGCCGCAGCCTGTACCGGGCATTACGCCCAAAGAGATTGCTGCTATTGCGCGATTCTGGCGCGATACCCTACCCACGTCATACCAGCAAATTGACGATGGTTTGTGGTATCAGTTTGCGCAACTGCTGCCCTCTTTGGATCTCACCGCACGAGCGCGGGCATGGTCGTTATTATGGGGAGAACAGCAAGAGCTCACGCAGCAATGGCTGACGCTTGCGCATACGTTGCATCAGTTGGGGAATCGTCGGGAAGTTTTGGCGCCGCTTAGCCTGTTGGTTGATGCCTTCACGCTACCCATGGATACCTTTTTAATGCCGGGAGGAGAAAGCGATGACGCCGTGTTGGTTCATCCGCTCTCCGACGATGGCTATCAAAATGCGGTGAGTATTCCAGTCGCGGGATTGGCGCTGTTGACGGTCGAACTGGTGCTCAACACCGAACATGGCGTGCTGGATAACGTTGATATTATTGATATTCCCGTGCCTCCCGCCAGCACCGATGCGCCACTGTGGGCCTGTAAATGCCGGTGGCTACTTGATCATTATCGTCAGCATCAGCAGCCTGATATTGTACTGGTATGCAACGCAACAGCCCAACGCGCAGCGATTCCGTCAACCGCCAAAGCGCTACTGCGTTGGGTCAATGAAACGCAGCCTAGCCAGGAAAATAAACTGCCCGGACTGGTGTGGGCCATTACCCCGCAAGACGATCGTTTTATTCATAAATGTCATTTTGATGAAACCGTTCAGCAACTGGTCGGTAAGCCGGGTCTGCACTGGGGCACCTTGCAGGCGTTGGATCACAGCAGCCTGCAGCGGTTGATTGAATGGTTATCGCAGGCCACACAACCGGCATTACGCCAACGCCGTTTCGCCGCGATGATCGCGGGTTATCAGCAACAATTGCGCACCCTATGCCAGCCATTGTTAACCCGCGCCGAGCGGGATACCGTGCAAATAGAAACCGCCATCCGTGAACTGCAAACCCATGCATCACGCCACGGTGAATTGCTGGAAAGTTTGCTGCCGGAATTGGCTGCGCTTGAGGCGTTGTGTCAGGTACAACAGCAGCGGGAAGAAAAAGTGAGCGGGTTGTTTAATGATTCGGTGGATCTGTTCGCCGTGCAGGAGGCACCGCAATACCACGCGCTTTCACATCAGGATCCTGGTTCTCTGGCCTACACAATGTGGTGTAAGCATTTGCGCCAATGGAGCCGTCAACCGCATGCCCAGTTAACCTCCGCGACCCAGCAGCAACTGGTGCTCACGCTCATCACCGCGAGCCAAAGGCTGGCGCTGGCGCAGCAGTTGCGCCGCGTTAGCGCTGAGCAACACGCAGGTGCCGCTCAGCTTCGCGCAACTCTGGGGAATTTTATTAACTGGTTGGGCTATGCCGAACTGCCGATCGCGCAGCGTCCAGCTAGCCGTATCGCCAAAGGCAGCACCATTTTTGCGCAAACCTCGGCCACCAGCAGTGCCCGTCTGACCCAGCTTGGCGAACAGCCAGTGCATGCCGCTTCCCGCTACGTCTACGACTGGCTGGTGGCACTGTATACACGCAGTACTGAGCCGGGTGAAGAGATAAATGCGTGGAATTTAGACAAAGAGGTTCAGCGCCAGCTTCAGGAGTTGCTCCGGTTTTAGTTCTGAGCCGGTCCCGGACTCGGCGTTGCCTCGTCCGGGCTACCTAAAGGTGTAGTCGGCAATCTGTCATAGTCGCGCCGTGCATAAAGTCGATACTGTGAGCATCTGCGACATACGCTGCGCGCCATCAGGCCGACGGTCTACCAGACCTGTGCGGCTATTCCTGTGACCAGACGCACTTTATCCCACTGCTGCTGCTCGCTGAGGCTGTTTCCCTCTTCGGTAGAGGCGAAGCCGCACTGCGGGCTCAGGCAAATTTGGTCTAAGGAGACAAAGTTGGCGGCTTCCGCCACGCGGGCTTTCACGCCTTCCGGGTTTTCCAACTCGCCGTTTTTGGTGGTGATTAATCCCAGCACCACTTTCTGTTCTCCCTTAGGGACAAAGCGTAGCGGCGCGAAATCACCCGAGCGATCGTTGTCATATTCGAGGAAGAATGCGTCAACCTTCACGCGGCCAAAGAGGATCTCCGCGACCGGCTCATATCCCCCTTCCGAAATCCACGTTGAGCGGAAATTACCGCGACAGACGTGCAGGCCAACAATCAGATCATCAGGCTTGCCTTCCAGCGCACGGTTCAGCACGTTGGCGTAGATAGCTGCCAGCTCATCCGGACAGTCACCCCGCTCACGTACCTGACGGCGTTGCTCATCAGAGCACAGATAGGCCCAGACGGTGTCATCGAGTTGCAGATAACGACAACCGGCATCGTAAAAAGCGCGGATCGCGTCACGCCAGGTGTCGGCCAGATCGTTGAAATAGTCCGCCAGATTCGGATATACCGTCGCATCAATGTCCTTACGACCGCCCCGGAAGTGCAATACGCTCGGGCTTGGGATGGTCATTTTTGGCGTAGCATCGCCGCTGATGCTTTTCAGAAAGCGAAAATCTTCCAGCATCGGATGTTCGCCAAAGCCCAGTTTACCGGTCACACGAACGCCATGAGCACGAGTCTGCACACCATTAAACTGGATGCCTTGCTCGGAATCGTAACGTTCTACGCCCTGTAATCCATCGAAGAAATCAAAATGCCACCAGGCACGGCGAAACTCGCCGTCAGTCACCACATGCAGACCACAATCACACTGGTGCTGTACCACGCGGCGTATTTCAGCATCCTCTACGGAACGCAGTTGCTGCGCATTGATTTCACCGTCAGCAAACTGCAGGCGAGCCTGTTTAATCGCCTGTGGGCGTAAAAAACTGCCAACGATATCGGCGCGATATGGAGCGTGTTGATGTGACATGCGTTCTCCTTACTCCCTCAGGCAAACTGGTTGCCTTGAGTGATAATTTATTATTTGAATTATTTAGCCATCTGGACGGCTACATGTCTGAATAGTGACATCCGTGACCCTCGCAGGCAAACGAGAAAAATTCATCACTCATGAAAAAAATTCATCATGGTGTGGAAAACGCAAAACCTTCATCTTGCCAGCCGGTGATCCCGCCGATCATTACCTTTACCGGACGACCAAGAATGGCCAGTTTAAGCGCAGCACGGTCAGCTCCGTTACAGTGCGGCCCTGCGCAATAGACGACAAAGACCGTATCTTCTGGCCATTCCTGCATCCGCTTAGCGGTGATATCAATATGTCGCAGGTGTATGGCGCCGGGAATATGGCGACGTGAATACATCTCAGGACTTCCCACCACATGCAGCAGCACAAAATCCGGGGCAGGCTGTTGCAATGATGCGTAAACGTCCGCGCAGTCGGTTTCACACGCCAGGCGCTGGCGAAAATGCGCAGCGGCTTCCACTGGGTGGGCGGCTGGAAATTCAGTTACGTAACTCATCGTTAATTCTCCGGTTATATGTTACCTGTATGGCAACGACCGAATGAGTATAAACAGGTAACCCTGGTGAGGACCGCCCGCAGTGATGACAGAAAACAGCCCTAATATGACAAAATGCTCCCCGCTGGTGGTGGTATTAGCCTATGACGGCTTATGTACTTTTGAATTCGGGGTCGCGGTGGAGATCTTCGGTCTGCCACGTCCGGAAATGGGCGATGACTGGTATCAATTTGCGGTGGCCGCCATCGACGAGGGTGAGCTACGGGCAACCGGCGGCGTGCGGATAATGGCAGATGGCGATCTCAGCCTGCTTGAGCGAGCCGATACCCTCATCGTTCCCGGCTGGCGTGGCGTTGAGAGCCCGGTACCCGACGCATTGTGTCAGGCGCTACGCCGGGCCAGCGCACGAGGTTGCCGGGTATTATCTATCTGTTCTGGCGTGTTTGTTCTGGCGGCCGCGGGATTACTGGATGGAAAGCGGGCAACGACCCACTGGCGCTACACCGAGCAGCTGCAACAGCGCTATCCGGCGATAAACGTCGTCGAGGATGTGCTGTATATCGCCGATGACACGGTATTGACCTCCGCAGGCAGCGCAGCAGGTATTGATTTATGTCTGCATGTGGTGCGGCTGGATTATGGTCTGGACGCCGCAAACCGGGTTGCCCGTCGTCTGGTTATTCAGCCTCATCGCGACGGCGCACAGAAACAGAATGTGGTAAAACCCGTCGCACGCACACGGGAAAGTCAGCGTTTAGGAACACTTTTCGATTATCTGTATCAACATCTTGCCGAGACTCACTGCGTGCAATCGCTGGCCGAACGGGTTGGAATGAGTGAGCGGACTTTTTTGCGGCGCTTTCAGGATGCAACTGGCAAAACCCCTGCCCGCTGGCTACTCGATGAACGCCTGCGGCTTGCGCAACATCATCTGACCACCGGTCGTGACAGCATCGAAAAAGTGGCAGAACTCACCGGTTTCGGGCACGCAAAAAACCTACGCCTGCGCTTTCAGCAACATTTAGCAATCAGTCCGCTGGCTTACAGAAAAAAGTTTACTGCAACAAATAATTAATTTAACAGAATACGCCGTTAGTCTACGTTTAAATCAGTAGTCTGGAGAATGTTTGTTGTCATCATCAGCGTGGAGGTCATTATGCCGGATAATATGCAGGTATTTGTGATTGCGACGGGACTCATACTTTTTTCCGGTTTTCTGACAGCTTATCTGAGCGGAAAGTGGAATGATTAACGCAAAAAAAACCGCCAGAAAACTGGCGGTATAAATGCTTGCATGGATAGATTTTCTTTCTACGGTAACCCTCTCTCCTTGATTGGGTCACTGTTACTTTGAATTACCCTAACACCGCAATATTCAACTAATGCTAAACGGCCAGAGCATTATTCAGTGCAAAATCTTTCCACGCTTTTTTACTCAAGCAGCTGGCTTGTCGCAAAGCCCACGCTCTACCGGAACGCGACTCCTGTAAATTCTGATGTTCAGGACGAGTAGACCAGGCAGATTCACGGCGTGACGTATGCTGGAACTTTTTCATTGTTACCTCCGGGTAAAGCGCTGACATTAAATCCATTAACTCAATAAGTTATAAACTCATCGTAGCAAAGCGAATGACCAGTTCCGTCAACAACTGCACGCATTTGTAAAGACGGGATAAGCTCGTGCAAATCCCTACGTTGAACTGCCCCCCTACCGAATCTGTCAGGTTGCGTTGTTGTAATCATTACGTAAAAATCAGCGCAGTTATCTTCCCTCCAGGAAAGATAACAAGAATGCTCTATCTATTGCTCTGCTTAACCCGCCAGCCCTGTGTGCGGGTTTTTTTTATATTTTCCCGGCGTCGCATCGCTTAGCCGGGAAAATATAGGCCAAAGGGTTATTCAGATAACCCGCGATTTTTCAGCATCGGCGCAATATACGGTTCGTGACCGCGCCAGTCACGATACAACTGCTCTAAATCACTGCTGTTGCCGCGCGACAATATGGCCTCGCGGAAACGTTGGCCGTTCTCACGATTTAACCCGCCTTGTTCAACGAACCACTGATAACCATCGTCCGCCAGCATTTGCGTCCACAGGTAGGCATAATAGCCCGCCGCATAGCCGCCGCCGAAAATATGCGAGAAATAACTGCTGCGATAACGTGGCGGAACGGCGGCAAGGTTGAGGTTTTCCTGCTGTAATGCCTGTGCTTCAAACGAGTCAACGTCTTGCGGTAATGCTGTGGTGGAAACACGATGCCAATTCATGTCCAGTAAGGCTGCACTAAGCAACTCGGTCATGTCATAGCCCTTGTTGAAGTTTGCCGCGCGGAACAAACTTTCGCGCAGTGCTACGGGCATTGGCTCGCCGCTCTCGTAGTGACGCGCATAATGCTCGAACACCACTGGATGACTGGCCCAATGCTCATTAATTTGCGACGGGAATTCCACAAAATCACGCGGTGTATTGGTGCCCGACAAGGTTGCATAGCGCTGATTGGCAAATAACCCATGCAGCGCATGGCCAAATTCATGGAATAACGTGATCACATCATCCCAGGAGATCAGCGCCGGTTTACCGGCAGCAGGTTTGGCATAGTTGCAAACGTTATAGATAACAGGACGGGTGCCCAGCAGCGTAGACTGTGGCACAAAATTATCCATCCATGCCCCGCCACTCTTGCTGTCACGGGCAAAGAAATCACCGTAAAACAGCGCCATGCCTTCACCATCGGCATCAAAAATCTCCCAGACACGAACATCCGGATGATAGACCGGGAGATCAAAACGCTCGACAAAACGAATACCGAACAACTGACTTGCTGACCAAAACACGCCGTCCAGCAAAACGTTGTCCAGCGCGAACCACGGTTTAATTTGCGCTTCATCGATGGCATATTTTTCCCGGCGCACCTGCTCGGCGTAATAGAGCCAGTCCCAGGCCTGAGCGGTGAAAGCGTCGCCGCCGCTATCAATCAGCCTCTGAATATCAGCCAGTTCACTTTGCGCGCGAGCACGCGCCGCAGGGGTGATTTCTCGCATAAACTCGAGCGCGGCTTCCGGTTTTTTCGCCATCTGGTCAGCCATACTCCAGCTCGCGTAATCGGCGTAACCTAACAGTTCCGCCTGTCTGGCACGAATCGCCACTAGCTTGAGCAGGCGTTCGCGGGTGTCATTAGCATCACCTTGCTGGTTTCGTTGCCAGCCCGCTTTAAACAATTTTTCACGAGTATCACGTTGGCAAAGAGAGGCAAGTGCGGGCTGTTGCGTGGTGTTAACCAAGGGAATCAACCAGCGGTCGGATAATCCACGCTCATGGGCGGCGGCGGCCGCATGGGTGATTTCATCTTCGCTAAACCCCGCCAATTGTTCTTCACTGTCCAGCAGTAATCCGCCCGATTTTGCGGCGGCCAGTAAACACTGATGAAACTGGCTACTCAACGTTGCGGCTTCGGTATTAAGGGTTTTCAGTTCGGCCTTCTGTGCATCGCCAAGCGTGGCGCCAGCCAGAATAAAGCGCTGATGTATCACCTCAATTAAACGCAGCGACTCCGCGTCCAGGCTGAGCGTATCCCGCTGCTGCCAGATAATTTCAATGCGCTTGAAGAGAGCATCATTGAGATAGATATCATTCGCCAGCCCGGCTAACTCCGCTGAGAACGCCTCATCGAGGCGCTGGATTTCATCATTGCTGTGCGAAGCCGCCATGGCGAAGAATACCGACGTCACACGCGAGAGCATCTCACCACTTTTTTCCAGTGCCACAATCGTATTGTCAAAGGTTGGCGTTTGCGGATTGTGCGCGATATCAGTAATTTCCTGACGTTTGCGCTGAAGTGCTGCATCAAACGCTGGACGATAGTGCTCGTCGTTTATCAGATCAAACGGCGGGGCCTGGTAAGGGAGTGTGCTGCTAGCAAAAAAGGGGTTTGTGGCCGTCATGGTGTGCTCCTGATAAAAACATTCTCCTAGAGTAGCAAGCCGCTCGGAGACCGCAATGGTTTCGGTCGCTTCCCCCTGATAAAGATAGCGTGCTATCGTGATGAAACATTAAAGCGTTGAAGGAACTAAGAGATGATCGTACTGGTTACCGGAGCAACGGCGGGTTTTGGCGAAAGCATCACACGTCGTTTTATTGCGAATGGACATAAAGTGATTGCTACAGGCCGTCGCAGCGAACGTTTGAAATCGCTGAAAGATGAGCTGGGCGATAGCGTACTGACCGTGCAGCTGGATGTGCGTAACCGCGCAGCCATTGAAGAAACCATTGCCAATCTGCCTGCCGAATGGCGCGACATTGATATTCTGGTCAACAACGCCGGTCTGGCGTTGGGCCTTGAACCCGCGCATAAAGCCAGCGTGGATGATTGGGAAGACATGATCGACACCAATAATAAAGGTTTGGTGTACATGACTCGTGCCGTGCTGCCGGGAATGGTTGAACGTAACCGTGGGCATATCATTAATATTGGTTCTACCGCCGGTAGCTGGCCTTATGCGGGGGGTAACGTTTATGGTGCGACCAAAGCGTTCGTTCGCCAGTTTAGCCTGAATCTGCGTACCGATCTGCACGGTACCGCCGTGCGTGTGACCGATATTGAGCCGGGCCTGGTGGGCGGTACTGAGTTTTCCAACGTGCGCTTTAAGGGTGATGACGCCAAAGCGGGTAAAACTTACGAGAATACCGACGCACTCACTCCAGAAGATATCACCGAGGCCGTATGGTGGGTCTCAACGCTGCCAAAACATGTCAATATCAATACGGTTGAGATGATGCCGGTTAGCCAAACATTCGCAGGACTGAGCATTCATCGCCAAAGTTAGCATTTTATCCCAACCCGACCGCCGGTCGGGTCTGGGCTAGCAGGTAAAAAAAGCGTAAAATAACAGCTTAATCAGCTGATAAGAACGACTCAATGGCCGCCGAAACCCAACTGAACCCAACACAGCCCGTCAACCAACAGATTTATCGCATTCTTCGCCGCGATATCGTGCATTGTCTTATTCCGCCAGGAACGCCGCTGTCTGAAAAAGAGGTCTCTTTGCGTTTTGAGGTCTCCCGTCAGCCGGTACGAGAAGCATTTATTAAACTTGCCGAAAACGGTCTGATTCAGATTCGTCCTCAGCGCGGCAGCTACGTGAATAAAATCTCGCTTTCGCAGGTGCGTAACGGTTGTTTTGTTCGCCAGGCTATTGAGTGCGCCGTCGCCCGTCGCGCCGCCACGCTTATTACCGATTCCCAAAGCTATCAGCTGGAACAAAATCTGAATCAACAGCGAACCGCAATTGATCGCCAACAATTAAATGATTTCTTCCTGCTCGATGATGAATTCCACCAATTATTGTCGAATATTGCCGATTGCCAGTTAGCCTGGGACACTATCGAGAATATTAAAGCCGCCATTGACCGCGTGCGTTATATGAGCCTTGACCACATTTCTTCCCCTGAAATGTTGTTAAGCCAGCACTACGAAATTTTCGACGCACTGCAAAAGCGTGACGTCGATGCGGTAGATAAAGCGATGACGTTACATCTACAGGAAATTAGTGAGTCGGTGTTGTTAATTCGTCAGGAAAATCGAGACTGGTTCAGCGAAGAATAGTCAAAAAATGTCGCCCGTTAAGGCGACATTTTCAAACTCACGCGTAGGCCGGATAAGGTGTATCCGCCATCCGGCAATGTGTAGGTGCTGATATTAGCGAACCACCATAGTAGGAATATTCGCGTAACGCAGAATCGACTCTGCGTTCGAGCCTAGCAGATGGGTGCTCATACCACGCTGACGAGAGCCAATCACGATAACATCGTAGTCGCCGCTTTTGCTCATCGCTAAAATTTCATCACGAATATTGCCAAAACGAACTTCATTGCACATACGCTCACGGGGAAGGTCAAATAAGCGCTGGAGCTCATCCATTTTCTTTGAGGACTCCCGTAGCATGTACTCCTCAAACTTTTTAATATCAGAGGCGAAACCGCGTAAAATAGAACGATTGCTGTTAGGCAATACGTTTAAAAGCGTAATCTCACCTTTCTCACCCGCCAGATAAACGGCATGGCGAATCGCTTTATCACTTAAGTCCATTTCAAATACATCAACAGGCATGAGAATTTTTTTGTACATAGCCCAGACTCCTTATTCCAGAGACTCCATTATCTTCTGGGGATAACCATGCCATATTTAACTCACCGGTCATAGCATTCATTTATCATAATGCTACCGCGACGATGAAAATATTCGTCCATTATTTCAATATGCTTGAGTTATTTCAAAGAAGTGTAATAGTGGGAAATAATGGCAAAAAAAAGCCGCCTGTTAAGGCGGCATTTAGAATAACTAATGTCGTTATTTGATTACAATGCGCTAAATTGCGCTACGGTCGCTTTTGCGCCTTTACTCAATAAAGACAGATAGGCATTTGTCACCTGATCAACAAACTGACCGTTTTGCGGCAGATCCTGACCAAAGATAGCCTCGATAGCCAGCAGTGCTTTCACACGAGACTCGCCCTCTTCACTCCCCTGTACCGCAGCCTGAATGACCGGCAGCAGCGGATCGCTGACTTCAATCTTATTGCCTTGCTCATCCACGCCACCCACGTAGCGCATCCAACCTGCAACGCCGAGCGTCAGCAGTGTGAAACTGCTGTTGTCGGCCAGATGCCAGCGAACGGAGTCCAGCATACGCTGAGGCAATTTCTGACTGCCATCCATCGCGATTTGCCAGGTACGGTGACGCAGCGCTGGGTTGGTATAACGCGCGATTAACAGATCGGCATAACGTGCCAGGTCAACGTTCTGCACCTTCAGAGTCGGTGCCTGCTCGTTGAGCATCAGATCATGTGCCGCACGGCGATAGTTTTCGTCGCCCATGCAGTCATTGATATGCTCATAACCCGCCAGATACCCTAAATAGGCCAGGAATGAGTGGCTGCCGTTTAGCATACGCAGCTTCATTTCCTCAAACGGGATCACATCACTGACCAACTCGGCGCCGGCTTTTTCCCACGCAGGACGCCCCGCCACGAAGTTATCTTCAATCACCCACTGACGGAACGGTTCGCAGGCCACACCTGCCGGATCGCGAACGCCGGTCAGTTGTTCAATTTTATCCAGCGTGTCGGGGGTAACGGCCGGAACAATACGGTCAACCATGGTGGACGGGAACGTCACATGAGATTCAATCCAGTCCGCCAGTCCCGCATCAATCGCACGCGCGTAAGCACATACCACGTTACGCATCACATGACCGTTTTCTGGCATGTTGTCGCAGGACATCACGCTAAATGCAGGCAGCCCAGCGGCCCTGCGACGCGCTAGCGCTTCAACAACGACGCCCGGCGCGGATTTCGGCTGGTGTGGATTCTGGATATCGGCGACGATGAATGGATGATCGAGCATCAGTTGGCCGCTTGCCGGAGAATGGCAATACCCTTTTTCGGTGATGGTTAGCGATACAATTGCCACCTGCGGTTCACACATTTTGGCCAGTACAGTTTCCAGGCCATCAACCTGGGCGTGCAGCGCTTCTTTGACCACTCCCACAACGCGGGCAGTCCAGGCATCAGCAGACATTTCGGCCACGGTGTATAAATTGTCCTGATGATTCAGGTCAGCAATCTGCTGCTCCCCGCCGATCAGGTTAACTTCGGTATAACCCCAATCGCTGCCATGTTCTGCAGCAAGGATATCGGCATACACTGCCTGGTGAGCACGATGGAACGCACCAAAACCCAGGTGCACAATGCGTGACACCAGTTTGCTGCGGTCGTAGGTTGGGAGAGTTGCCTTTGCGGTTAATAGCTTATTCTGCATCTTTTTGACTCACTGTAGAGAACGTTGATTGCCATACTAGATTAACGAGTTCATCAAGAGAGATTTTGATTTGCATTAATTTATGGCTAATTGGTATGACATGATTTTTGAGTTGTGTGACAACATAGACAAAAAATCCGCTATGTTGTCACAGCCCGGTTTAATGCACGCGCGCAGTACGATTCAATTTACTGTCTGCGGTTTGCGGTTCATTCCACAGTTCGTCGTAAGAATAACCGGTGAGGTCTTCCACAACAGCGCGCGCTTGCGGCGTCACATCCTGTTTTGAACCGTTCGCTTTTAAACGCTCGACTTCATCAACAAAAATCTTGTGTGTCTGCTTATTCAAACGGAACGTAACCGCCTGCCACAGGGCTATCAGCAACAGAACGGATGTCCCGATAAACAGCATCATCGCGATGGTATTAACCGCACCTTCCGGCTGAACCTGACTGCCTTTGACGAACCCGCCTTCCTGCAACATGACGCCCACGGCGAAGGTGGCAATCGCCACGGTGGTTTTACGTGAGAACGTCATTACCGCAGCAAACAGCCCTTCCCGACGCTGGCGCGTGATCATCTCATCAATATCAGGAATGAAGGGGAAGACGTTCCATGGGGTAAATTCCAGTACGCAACGCCCTACCTGATACACCGCCGCCAGAATAACCAGAATGGTGACTTTATTATCCGTTGGGAACTGATACACCATAAACAGACCCGCAAGACACAGCAGCATCAAGGTATAAGCAAAGACATACAGGCGAGATGGGCCGTATTTAATAATCCCAACGCCCGCCAGCAGCGTCACCGGCAGACCGACGATACTCATCGACAACAACGTACCGGACAGCGACGAAGAGACGTTCAGGCAATACACGCAGAAGAATACAAATACCGTGTTGTAGACATCTTTCGCCGTAAAGGAGAACAGATAAATCGCCAGATGCTTTCTGAACGCGCGGACTTTCAGCGTCGAGTAGTATTCTTTGAACAACTTACCGACCATCGCCACTTTCTCGATAAGTGAAGTCGGTTTGCGGTCCTGCTCAAGCTCAGCCTGCATTTCCGGCGTTAATTCACGTTCCCACGTCACTTTCCAGGAGATAAAGACGCAGAGCATAAAGATAACCGAGAAGACCACGCCGTTAATAAAGTAGGCGTGTGGGTCGTGCTCACCGAAGTGGCTGATTAACAATCCTGGGATAAAGGTTGCCAGGAAAGTGCCGGATGCAGACAGGAACATACGACAGGTGGACAGTTTGGTACGGGAGTTGAAGTCCTTGGTCATTTCTGACGGCAGCGTTTCCCATGGGATCAGCACCATCGCGGCAATGATTTCAAAGGCCAGATACACCGCCAGATAGAACCAGAAACTCATGCCGGTCACCCACAACAGGGTGTAGACCAGCATTAACGGTGCACCAATTAATAAGAAGAAGCGGCGACGGCCAAATCGCTTACCTAATGCATTTTTATAGAAGTGATCGGTAAAGCTGCCCATAAACAGGCTGACAATCGCATCGACAATGCGCGCAATCGCCACAATAGAAGCCGCTTCTACCGGTGATAAACCAACAAACGTCGTGTAAAAGAATAACAGCCAGGCCCCGATGACGGTAAAAGCACCGCCCCCCATAATATCTGTTAAGCCATAGCCAATACTGACGGGAATTGTTATTTTTCTATTGGTACGAGACATGTTCTACCCTCATTTAAGGAAGGACGTTAGAATCTAAAATAATTAACCGCGTTATCGTGACAAATATTTCTTACCATCCGCGTTAAAATTCTGTTGTCATCAGGGATTTCACCACGGTCAACCCAACCACCAATTAAATTACAGAGAATACGGCGGAAATAATCATGACGGGTGTAGGACACCAGACTACGGGAATCCGTCAGCATACCGACGAAGTGCATTAATAAGCCCTGGTCTGCTAAACTATTAAGCTGATTTTCCATGCCGCGACGGGTATCGTTAAACCACCAGCCAGAACCAAATTGCATTGGTGATTTCACGCCGTCATCTGCCGATTGGAAATTGGCAATGGTGGTGGCGACAATATCGTTATAACCGCCATTCAGATTATAGAGAATGGTCTTCGGTAACCCATTAACCTGTGCCATAGCATCCAGCAATTGATTCAGACCAGCGGCGAGATTGCTTTGATCGGCAATCGAGTCAAAACCCGTATTGATGCCGAGTTTATGCAGCATTTTGCTGTTGTTACTGCGAATGGCGCCAAAGTGGATCTGCATCGCCCAGCCGCGTTTCTTGTACTCTTTAGCCAGCATCACAAACATCGCGCTGTGCAATTGCGCAGTCTCGTGTGCCGTCAAAGCTTCACCGCCCGCTTTTCGACAGAACAAGGTGTTGATCGTCTGCGCATCAGCAGCCTGATATTCAACGGTGACCGGGCCGTGATCGGAGATACGGCATCCCACTTCATGGAACCAGTCAATACGCTGAGCTAGCGCCTGAGAAAATTCAGTAAAGGAGCCAATTTCCTGGTTCGTTAACTGTGCCAGCTTGTCAACGAAGGCCGCAAAATCAGTGGCGCTTTCGGCAAAAATGTCATCCGGACGGAACGTCGGCAACACTTTGGTTGCAAAGGTTGGATCTTGTTGTAATAAACGATGGTATTCCAGAGAATCCAGCGGTGCATCGGTGGTACAGATCACTTCAACGTTAGAGCGGGAAATTAAACGACGTGGTTTAAAATCATCCCCTTTCATTTGTTGATTACAGATATTCATTATTTCCTGCCAGTTTTCACTGCTGAGCATTTTATTACAGGAAAAGTACTTATTTAATTCCAGATGTGTCCAGTGATATAGCGGATTGCCAAATGATGATTCAACCGTTTCAGCCCATGCTTTGAATTTTTCTTCGGCACTGGCATCACCTGTAATAAAATATTCATCAATACCGTTTGCACGCATCGCGCGCCATTTATAATGGTCACCCGCAAGCCAAAGCTGGGTGATATTTTCAATGCTTTTATTTTCGTAAATTTCTTTGGCATCAAGATGACAGTGATAGTCGATGATCGGTAATTGGGCTGCAACTTCTTTATATAACCGAACACCGACTTCACTATCGATCATAAAACGATCGTTAATGAAGTCCATGTTATTTCTCTTTAAAAAGTGAAGATGGGTTTACTAAAATAGTGTCTTACCAGTTCCACAGCGTACCGTCTTCCAGACGCGCAACCGGCAGGTAGGCCGGGTCATACGGATATTTCGCCGCCAGTTTTTCGTCAAACTCGATGCCTAAACCCGGTTTTTCGCCTGGGTGCATATAACCGTTATCGAAAGTCCAGTTGTGTGGGAACACTTCCAGCATTTGCTCGGAGTAGCCCATATATTCCTGAACGCCGAAGTTTGGTACCCACAGATCGAAGTGCAGCGCCGCCGCCATACATACCGGTGACAGATCCGACGGGCCATGTGAGCCGGTGCGTACCTGGTAAAGCGAGGCAAAGTCAGCAATGCGGCGCATTCCGGTGATCCCACCCGCATGGGTAATGGTGGTACGAATATAATCAATCAACTGCTCTTCTATCAGTTGTTTGCAATCCCAGATGCTATTGAACACTTCACCCACGGCAATTGGCGTCACTGTGTGCTGGCGAATCAGACGGAAGCACTCCTGGTTTTCAGCAGGCGTTGGATCTTCCATCCAGAACAGACGATATTGCTCAATGCTCTTACCAAAACGCGCGGCTTCAATTGGCGTCAGGCGATGGTGCATGTCGTGCAGCAGATGTTCATTAAAACCAAACTGGTTACGTACCGCATCAAACAATTTTGGCGTGAAGTCGAGGTATTTCTCCGTCGACCACAACTGCTCTTCCGGCCACTGTCCTTTGGTTGCAGGCTCATACGCCAGACCTTTGCCTTTTGACATTCCGTAGGTGGTTTTCATACCCGGTACGCCGCACTGTACGCGAATCGCTTTGAAGCCCATTTCTTGATGACGCGCATAATCTTCCAGCACTTCATCAATGGTGCGACCGGTGGTGTGGCAGTAAACCATTACACCTTCACGTGACGCCCCGCCCAGCAGCTGATACAGCGGCATGTTGGCCGCTTTGGCTTTGATATCCCACAGCGCCATATCAATGGCGGAGATGGCTGACATGGTTACCGGCCCACGACGCCAGTAAGCACCTTTGTAAAAGAACTGCCAAATATCTTCGATACGATGCGCATCACGTCCCAGTAACTGTGGGCACAGATGATCCTTTAAGTAGGAGGCAACAGACAGTTCGCGGCCATTCAACGTAGCGTCACCGTAGCCGACTAATCCACTGTCGGTGGTAATTTTCAACGTGACAAAGTTACGGCCAGGACAGGTTACAAAAACCTCAGCACCTACAATTTTCATTCTTAATCCTTACATCTCATCGGTTAGTGGGGGAAATTTACGCTCCAGATAACTACCATACAAGTATAATTATCTTGTTTTCCGGATTACGATCACAAAAAAAAGGGGATTACATCAGGGGATAGGGATATGGAGAGTTGTCGTCATTACCGGGCGATAAATCTGCGAACGGTCAGGCACAAAAAGGCCCATCGCATTCACGATGGGCCTTTAGGTTAAGCATATTGACGCTTGGTTCTCTGTTGCGTCGTGTCAGCGCTGTCGGCAGCGTCACCGGCGATACTCAGATCACGGTCGCATACTTCAGGCATCAACAACGCAGAAATCAGGCCAATCAGTGAATAGCAGATGAGCATGATGACAATGGGGTACCACGAGCCAGTCATATTGCAGAAAATTCCCGCCAGCACTGGGCCGAACCCAACAGCAACCAGACCTCCAGCCTCTTTTGAAATGGCCATCCGGGTAAAGCGATTACGGGAGCCGAACATTTCTGCCATCGTGATATTTTCCAGGGCAAACAATCCCAGCACAGCAAAATTATGGATGATGATAATAGACATCATCACGACGCTGGCGCTGTAGGTTTTATCGACAATGATTGCCAACATGGGATAGGCCAGAACAATGGCTGAGATGCTCAGTAAGATATAAGGAAGACGGCGACCATACTTATCTGACAACCACCCTAATAAAGGAATGGTTACAAAGCCAATAACGGAACTCAGCATCAAGGCGTCAGTGGGAATGCCTTTATCGAAAAGTAGCGTTTGCACCAGGTATCCCGCGAGGAATGTCTGAATTAAACCAGAATTACCCGCCTGCCCGAAACGCAAACCCGTGGCTAACCAGAATGACTTACTTTTGAACATCGCCCCCAGGGTATTATCCGCGGAGGATGATTCGCAATCCATCGCCTCCCCTTCGTTAACATGCTCGAATACCGGGCTTTCTTTCAGATTTAGTCGCAACCAAATTGCGAATATCATCACCACTACACTTGCCAGGAAAGGAATACGCCATCCCCATGCAACCAGTTGCTCACGTTCAAGTAAAAAGAACATCCCGGCCCAGATAGCCGTAGCCGTCAACGTTCCGCAATTAGTACCCATAGCCACCAGGGATGAAATGAGCCCTCGTTTCCCTTTTGGCGCATATTCTGCAAGCATCGTCCCGGCACCGGATATTTCAGCACCCGCGCCTAATCCCTGAATAATGCGTAGCGCCACCAACAGCACCGGAGCGAAAATACCAATTTGGGCATAGGTCGGTAACACCCCAATGAGAGTGGTACAAATCCCCATCATGGTGATAGTAATAAAGAGGACTTTTTTACGCCCCACTCTATCACCCATTTTACCGAAAACAACGGCACCAATAATACGCGCAATATACCCTGCGCCATAAGTTCCCATTGCAAGAATTAATGCCATCGCCGCGGATTGCTCTGGGAAAAATATTTCATGGAAAACGAGTGCAGCACCCAATGAGTAGAGTTGAAAATCCATAAATTCCAGCGCAGTTCCGAGCCAACCGGATACCGCAGCCCTCACCAGATCAGAGGTGGTACGTTCATTATTTATTTGCGTCATTGCATTCATACCCAGGTAAGATGCGAACAGCTTAATCGCATAATTTAATTATTATTCACTAAATGTTAGTAGAACTTTGCAACATGATTTTTGGTCATGTTCGAAGAGTTCGATGGCATTGACAACATGCTGATAGTTGAATTGGTGTGTAATTAATTTATCCGGATCAATAAGACCTTTTTCCAGCCACTCAAGAACTACAGGGAATTTATTCGCATTCAAACGAGAGGAGTACAGTGAAAGTTCTTTACCCGTTATGCTTTGTTGTGTAATGGCAGATGCCTCAGTGGAAAAGCCCATCATAACAATACGTGCAGCTGGAGACGCCAGCATAATAGCTTCCTGCAAAATTGCAGGATGACAGGCTGCATCAACGATTAAAGTCGGTTTTATTCCTTTTTCTTCCAGCGTTTCGGCTAGCGATTTCTCACTATTGTTAATGATCCAATCAGCCCCACAGCGTTCAGCCATTGCAAGTCGTTCATCGATGCGGTCAACAACAATGACCTGCCTTACGTTGTATACCCCTTTTAACGCTTGCAGGGTCGTTAACCCCATCGGCCCAGCGCCGTATATTAATGCAATATCCGTTTCAAGAGGATTAACCTGACCCGTTACATTAGCTGCAATGGTGAAGGGTTCAACCATTACAGCATGGCGGTCTGATATTGTGTCAGCGACAACCCATGCATTATTGACAGGAACCACAGAATATTCAGCAAATCCACCATCACGGTGTACACCTAAAACCACCAAAGAAGTACAGACATTTGGTTTCCCGACGGAGCATGGATAACAGTGCCCACAACTAATGACAGGATCAATGCAAACCCGCTGCCCAATCGATTTATCTGTTACACCTTCACCTATCGCATCAATAATACCGAGGAATTCATGACCAATAACACGTGGATAACGCGCGAAAGGGTTATGCCCCCGATAAATATGACTATCCGATCCACAAATACCTGCAATCTTAATCTTTACCCGAACCTCGCCCGCGCCGGGTTCGGGTATTGTTCCCTCCTGAATAACCAACTCATTCGGCTTTTTAATCACAATACTTTTCATTATAATTTCCTTATTACTCATTCCAAGCAGAGCCATCTTCCAGATGTGTCAGGAATAAGTTAACAGATCGATTCGATATTTTATCAACCGTGTGGATACCACTCGGCGTGTGAGAGGAATTTACGTGTGGAGCATCTACCATACAAGTATTATGGATGAGATTTACTGAGAGGGATCACAAAAATAAAGCATCAATAAACCAGTGATATATATATCAACAAATATAAAACCACCGGCTATATTATATTAATTTATTGAGCTAAGCTCGTCCCCAGCCTGCGACAATAATCAACATTCCGCACAGAGCGACCGCCGCCCCCAGCCAGTCATACATCGTGAGCTTTTCGCCTTCAACTACCCGCAGCCACAGCAACGCAGTAAAAATATACACGCCGCCGTAAGCGGCATAAACGCGCCCACTGGCAGCAGGATGTAGCGTCAGCAGCCAGACAAACATTGCCAGCGCTAATCCGGCAGGCAGCAATAAGAGTGGGGTTGCCCCCCGCTTTAGCCAAAGCCAGGGTAAGTAGCAGCCGACGATTTCACACAGCGCGGTTGCGAAAAACAGCAAAGAGGTTTTTAACATTATGTTCCATCATCACAGTAAGCATCGCGCTATCATACGCATAAACCATGAGGATTCGACCCCACATCGCTTGCCGGTATGCCGCCCGTAAGAGATGTAGTAAACTGGTTTGCAGGAGTGATTGTATTCACCACATCAAAGGAAGCTGCTAATGAAAATGAAACCTGGCAAACGCCTGTGCCTGACGGTGATGTTTGCGCTGGGTGCCATCGTGTACACCGCCACCGCCTCCGCGACCACCAATAAACTGGTTATCGAGTCCGGCGATAGTGCGCAAAGTCGCCAGGAAGCGGCGATGGATAAAGAACAGTGGAATGACACGCGTCAACTGCGCCAGAAGGTTAACAAACGTGCTGAAAAAGAGTGGGATAAAGCCGACGTTGCTTTTGACGCGCGTGATAAATGCCAGCAGAGCCCAAATGTCAACGCATACTGGGAGCCGAACACACTACGTTGCCTTGACCGCTCAACCGGGCGTTCAATCAATCCATAGTGTTATCAGGGCGCCGTCGGCGCCCTTTTCATATCAGTAATACTCAATCGTATTTTTAATCGTATATCGCTGAGTCACTGGGGGTTTTGCGCTTTCATCAACGATCAGCAGATCGCAGCTCAACGGGTTATCGTGCTTGTCATAATCACAATTCTGCGTCACGTTGCCAATGGGCTGTTTATTCAGCAGACTGACCGCAGTGTAATCAAGCTTTTTACGGCTATCCTGCGAAGGCGTCGAGATTACCGACAGCGTTTTATCCTTCACCGTCGAGGTTTTTCCTAACGGATAACCTTCGCTATCATAACGGTAGTCCACCTGACTCTCTTTACCGACCGCTTTCACCACAAAACCGTTATCGTCCGTTTCCCACGCCACTCCGGCAGAAGGAAATTCCGCAAGCTGACATTTGCCCTGCAAACGCACCCGCTTTTCATGCGTAACACCATCCACATAATAGTTCGCATCGAGCACTAAAAGCGCGCCGGTGTCCTCTTCTATATTGTGGAATTCAAGGAGATCAAAGCAACCTTCAGGCGATAGCTGCCCGCTCACCCGTTTCGCCACTTCTCCTTTCTCGTTTAGTAGCGTTTGGCTAAAATCCTTTACCGGGCCGCGCAACGGGTCGAAATCAAACTCATTGGAGAAGCTGGCCATTTCCGGAGTGAACGCGGCTGGAGTATCATTGTTATCGCACCCGCTGAGAACCGTCATCATTGACGCCACAAAAATCAATTTCTTCACACCGTATTCCTGTTTCGGGAGTTTTCTCAATCATATTAGTAAATACAATTGTTTACACTACCGCTGCTATACTTTTTACTCGTCTACGGAAAAGGAGTCTTTCATGAGAAATTCACGTTGGTTACTGGCGCTACTGCTTGCGGGATCCCTGCCTGCGTTTGCAGCCGTACCGGATTCCTGTGAACGTGTCAGAAGCGACATTCAGCAAAAAATCGTTCACAACGGTGTTGCCGAAAGCGCCTTCACCCTGGATATTGTGCCAAACGATCAGGCCGACCAGCCTGGTGCACAGGTGGTTGGGCACTGCGCTAACGACACCTTTAAAATCCTCTACACCCGCACAGATACGCCGCAATAACCTTACGTCGCCTCTTCCCCGAGGCGGCGCTTCACGCCTTATCCTGTGGTAATGCACTATATTTTGCTGTCTAAAAAAATCCCTCATTCGGATTAATCCCTCCTTGACCAGGGATAATACTTGCATACCCCTTACCAGGTATCATCCGCTCCATTATTAGCCTGTTTTTAATTTCGTATTGAAACAATAAAAATAATGGAGTGAGTGATGTCTAATCAGGAAAAGCCAGAGGGGCTAAGCCGACGTACCCTTATTAAATCGTCAGCCATCGGATCTTTCGCGTTAGCGGCGGGCGGCCTTTCGCTACCCTTCTCTTTACGCGCAACTGCCGCCGCGGTGCAACAGGCTGCACACCCGGAAGATAAAGTGGTCTGGGGTGCATGTTCCGTCAACTGCGGCAGCCGCTGCGCACTGCGTCTGCACGTCAAGGATGATGAAGTTTATTGGGTTGAAACCGACAATACCGGGCATGACATCTATGGTGATCACCAGGTTCGCGCTTGTCTGCGTGGACGATCGATTCGCCGCCGTATTAACCACCCCGACCGTCTGAATTACCCGATGAAGCGTGTGGGCAAACGCGGTGAAGGAAAGTTTGAACGCATCTCCTGGGATGAGGCACTCGACACTATCGCCAATAATCTCCAGCGGGTTGTGAAAGACTACGGTAACGAAGCGGTTTATATCAATTACTCTTCAGGCATCGTCGGCGGCAACATTACCCGTTCGTCACCCTCCGGTTCAGCGGTGATGCGTCTGATGAACTGCTACGGCGGTTCGCTCAATCAATACGGAACCTACAGCACCGCGCAGATTGCGTGCGCCATGCCCTACACCTACGGTACCAACGACGGCAACAGCACCTCAGATATCGAAAACAGCAAACTGGTGGTGATGTTCGGCAATAACCCGGCGGAAACGCGCATGAGCGGCGGCGGGATCACTTATTATCTTGAGCAGGCCCGCGAACGTTCGAATGCACGGATGATCGTTATCGACCCGCGCTATACCGATACCGCCGCCGGACGTGAAGATGAGTGGATCCCTGTTCGCCCAGGCACCGATGCCGCGCTGGTGGCCGGTATTGCCTGGGTATTGATTGACGAAAACCTCGTCGACCAACCGTTCCTCGACAAATATTGTGTCGGCTATGACGAGAAAACCCTTCCGGAAGGCGCACCGGCCAACGGCCATTACAAAGCCTACATTCAGGGCCAGGGCGACGATGGCGTGGCAAAAACGCCGCAGTGGGCTTCACGCGTCACCGGGATTCCTGCGGACCGAATTATTAAACTCGCCAGAGAAATCGGCAGTACCAAACCGGCCTATATCTGCCAGGGCTGGGGGCCACAGCGTCAGGCGAACGGTGAATTGGCGGCGCGCGCCATCGCGATGCTTCCCATTTTGACCGGCAATGTGGGGATTAACGGCGGCAACAGCGGCGCACGTGAATCGACCTACACCATTACCATTGAGCGCTTCCCTGTGCTGACTAACCCAGTGAAAACCGCCATCTCCTGCTTTACGTGGACCGATGCTATCGACCACGGTGCGGACATGACGGCCACTCGTGACGGCGTGCGCGGTAAAGACAAACTCGACGTGCCTATCAAGTTCTTCTGGAACTATGCGGGCAATACCATCATCAACCAGCACTCGGACATCAACAAAACACACGAAATTTTGCAGGACGAAAGTAAATGCGAAATGATCGTGGTGATTGAAAACTTTATGACCGCGTCGGCCAAGTACGCTGATATCTTGCTGCCTGACCTGATGACCGTCGAACAGGAAGATATTATTCCTAACGACTACGCCGGGAACATGGGCTATCTGATCTTTATTCAGCCTGCAACCGCGCCGAAATTCGAGCGTAAGCCTATTTACTGGATTTTAAGCGAAGTGGCAAAACGACTGGGTGACGATATCCACCAGAAATTCACCGAAGGCCGGACGCAAGAACAGTGGCTCCAGTATCTTTACGCCAAGATGCGTGCCAAAGACGCAGACCTGCCAGACTACGATGCGCTCAAAAAAATGGGCATCTATAAACGCAAAGATCCAAACGGACACTTCGTCGCGTATAAAGATTTCCGCAACGATCCGCAAGCCAACCCACTGAAAACGCCGTCGGGTAAAATTGAAATCTACTCCGCCCGCCTCGCCGATATCGCCGCCAATTGGCAGCTTGAAAAAGACGAAACCATCAGCCCACTGCCGGTCTATGCCTCAACCTTTGAAGGCTGGGACGATCCGCTGCGCGATAAATTCCCATTACAGCTGTTCGGTTTCCACTACAAGGCACGTACCCACTCCAGTTACGGTAACGTCGATGTACTGAAAGCCGCTTGTCGTCAGGAAGTGTGGCTGAATCCTATTGATGCCGAAAAACGCGGTATTCAAAACGGCGACATGGTGCGCGTATTCAACGGGCGCGGTGAAGTACGTATTGCCGCCAAAGTGACGCCGCGCATTATGCCGGGAGTAAGCGCAATGGGCCAGGGAGCCTGGCATGACGCACAGATGGACGGCGATCGTATTGACCACGGTTCCTGCATCAACACGTTGACCACTCATCGCCCATCACCATTGGCGAAAGGTAACCCGCAGCATACCAACCTGGTTGAGATCGCGAAGGTATAAGGACTGATTTATGAGTACGCAATACGGATTTTTTATCGATTCAGCCCGTTGTACCGGCTGCAAAACCTGTGAACTGGCCTGTAAAGACTACAAGAACTTAACCCCTGACGTCAGCTTCCGCCGTATTTACGAATACGCGGGCGGTGACTGGCAGGAAGACAATGGCGTCTGGAATCAGAACGTCTTTGCCTACTATCTGTCGATTGCTTGTAACCACTGTGAAGACCCGGCCTGTACCAAGGTGTGTCCAAGTGGTGCAATGCATAAACGCGAAGACGGTTTCGTGGTGGTAAACGAAGACGTGTGTATCGGCTGCCGTTATTGCCATATGGCCTGCCCTTACGGCGCACCGCAGTACAACGAAGCGAAAGGTCACATGACCAAATGCGACGGCTGCCATGAACGTGTCGCCGACGGCAAGAAACCGATTTGTGTGGAATCATGCCCGCTGCGTGCGCTCGACTTTGGCCCAATTGAAGAACTGCGCAAGAAACACGGGACGCTTGCTGCGCTGGCGCCGTTGCCGTCTGCGCATTTCACTAAGCCGAGCATTGTGATTAAACCGAACGCCAATGCACGTCCGTGCGGCGATACCACTGGCTATCTGGCCAACCCGAAGGAGGTGTGAGATGGGAAGCGGATGGCATGAATGGCCGTTGGTACTGTTTACGGTACTGGGACAATGTGTTGTTGGGGCGACAATTATCACCGGCATGGGCTGGATGGCTGCGCGTAATGAACTGGCAGACAGACGTCGGATCGTGCTGAATATGTTTTTCCTGTGGGTCATCATGGGGATTGCCTTTTTTGCGTCGGTATTACACCTCGGCTCACCGCTGCGCGCATTTAACTCGTTAAATCGAATTGGCGCATCAGCACTCAGCAATGAAATCGCCAGCGGCTCGGTATTTTTCGCCGTGGGCGGTTTCTGGTGGCTGTTGTCAGTCCTGGGTAAAATGCCCATGGCGTTGGGCCGCATCTGGTTGGCCGTTAGTATGCTGCTCGGGTTGGTTTTTGTCTGGGCGATGACGCGTGTTTATCAGATAGATACGGTGCCAACCTGGTATAATGGTTATTCGACGGCCTCGTTCTTCTTAACCGTGGTGCTCACCGGGCCACTCTTTGCAGCCCTGTTGCTAAAGCTGGCGAAGGTCCCGTTCAACGGAAAGTTCTTCGTGTCGCTCAGCGTACTGGCATTTTTAGCAAGCGTCGCGGTCGTAGTAATGCAGACCGCCGAACTGGGGCTAATCCACAGCTCAGTCCAACAGGCCAACGCCCTGTTACCTGATTGGGGTAGCTTACAGGTATGGCGTTTCGGCTTACTGGCTGCGGGTTTAGGCTGCTGGATCTGTCCCTTGCTGCGTCGGTTTTCTCCAAGCGCAATCGGACTCACGTGCGGTCTGCTGCTAATGCTGGCGGGTGAATGCATCGGGCGAGGTCTTTTCTACGGCCTGCACATGACCGTCGGAATGGCGATTGCCGGATAATTTATTGGTGCGGGAAATTTCCCGCGCCCTTTTGAGGAAATGCAGTAATGAATGACGTTCAGCGCAACGATGCTTTAGCTTTCTCCGCCCGCGTTCTTGGGGCGCTGTTTTACTTTGTGCCGGATAGCGCGCTCGCCGAGCCGCTGGTTGCCGCTTTTACCGACGGTGAATGGCAAACCCAATGGCCGTATCCTATCGATAATGCTGATGCCCTCTCCAGCGCCTTTTCAGCCCCTGCTGATGAGCCCCTGACCGAAGCCTGGCAACGGTTGTTTATTGGCCCGTCAGCGCTGCCATCACCACCGTGGGGTTCCGTCTGGCTGGATCGTGAAAACGTCCTGTTTGGTGACTCCACTCTGGCATTACGTCAGTGGATGCGCGATAACCAGATTGCATTTGATGTACAGCAAAACGAACCTGAGGACCATTTCGGCACTCTGCTCCTGCTTGCCGCATGGCTGGTTGAGAACGATCGTCAGGAAGCATGTGACCAGCTTCTGGCCTGGCATTTACTTCCATGGGCTCAGCGCTTTATTGCCGAATTTATCGAAAAGGCTAACCATCCTTTCTTTAGCGCGCTGGGGCAACTAACTCAGCAAACGTTGGGGCATTGGCAGTCGCATCTGTTGATCCCAGTGGCTGATAAAAAGCTCTATCGCTAAATCACCATGCAGCGTCTTCATCACTTTCCCGATATTAAGGCGATGGTTCGCCGATTACTCATCGCCACCGTGGTCGGCGTACTGGCCGCGCTGGCGGTGGCGCTGTTTCGCCATGCCATGTACTTCCTGGAATGGCTCTTGTTAAGCAATGACAGCGGCAGTCTGGTCAACGCGGCACAAGGGTTAGTCTGGTGGCGTCGCTTGCTCACTCCTGCGCTTGGCGGGCTGGCTGCCGGTATGTTGCTATGGGGCTGGCAGCGCTATACGCGCCAGCGCCCACACGCGCCAACCGATTACATGGAAGCGCTGGAGAGTGATGAGGGTAAATTTGATACCAGCGCGAGTCTGGTGAAATCCACCGCTTCCCTGTTGGTCGTCGCCAGCGGTAGCGCAATTGGCCGGGAGGGTGCCATGATCCTGCTGGCCGCCCTCGCGGCCTCACTTTTTGCCCAGCGTTTTACCCCTAAAGATGAATGGAAACTTTGGATTGCCTGTGGGGCCGCAGCGGGAATGGCGAGCGCCTATCATGCACCGCTCGCGGGCAGTTTGTTTATTGCTGAAATTCTGTTTGGCACCTTAATGCTGGCCTCTCTCGGGCCGGTGGTTATTTCAGCGGTCATCGCGTTGCTGGTGACGCAGATAATGAACGGCGGTGCGCAAGTACTGTATCAAGTGGGCGATTTGCCGACATTAAAGGCTATCCATTACGCGCTGATGTTAGCAACCGGTGTGGTCTGTGGGTTAAGTGGGCCATTGCTGATGTGGTTAATGGACAGCAGCCATCGCGTTTTCCTGAAGCTGAAACTCTCACCGCCCTGGCAACTCGCGCTGGGCGGGCTTATCGTCGGTATGTTGTCTCTGCTAACACCTGCGGTGTGGGGCAATGGTTACAGTGTGGTGCAGGGCTTTTTATTGGTGCCACCAACATTAGCCATTATGGGCGGGATCTTTTTATGCAAACTATTGGCAATTCTCGCCAGTAGCGGTTCGGGTGCGCCCGGTGGGGTTTTTACGCCGACGCTGTTTATCGGTTTAGCGCTGGGGATTCTATTTGCAGATGCAGGAGGTCTGGTCTTTACCGGACAACAGGATATCGCCATTTTATTGGCTATAACGGGGATGGCAACGCTGCTGGCCGCTACCACGCATGCGCCCATCATGTCGACGCTGATGATTTGTGAAATGACCGGACAGTATACTCTGCTGCCCGGTTTGCTTATTGCATGTGTGTTGGCTTCGGTACTGTCGCGCACCTTACGCCAGGATTCTATCTACCGTCAGCATGTTGCTGAGCATCGCTAAATCCACATACTGACTGAGCTCACGCTGTTCAGGGCGCGGCAGATAAGGCAGCTCACCAATGCGTGGCGCGGGGAGTTTTTTGCTCAGTACTTCTATGATCTCAGCATAGTGCGCAAGACCCGGGTTGATACGGTTTGCCACCCAACCAATCAGCGGAAGGCCGTCGTTCGCAATGGCCTGAGCGGTCAGAAGCGCATGGTTAATGCACCCTTCCTGAATACCCACCACCATCACTACCGGTAGCTGCTCCTGCACGACCCATTCGGAAAGAGGACGCAGATCATTCATCAGGCTGCGCCAGCCTCCCGTCCCCTCAACCACGACGTTGTCTACCTGCTGGCTTAAATTCGCCAGGCCATCGGACAATAAGGTGTAGTTAATCGGACGACTGTGCGCGACGCTACTTTCTTCTTCACTAAGCGCAATAGGATTGATTGCATCATAAGGTAACGCCAGCGATGAAACGCTTTGCAGCACCAGCGCATCTTTATTGCGCAGACCATCCGCCGTTTCCTTGCTGCCTTTTGCCACCGGCTTATAACCCGCCACCCGTTTCCCGCTGGCGGCGAGCGCCTGTAATAGCGCACGAGAAACCACCGTCTTACCGACGGAAGTATCAGTTCCAGTAATAAAGAAACGATTAAGCATGACTCACTAACCCCACGGCGACGTCGATAAAATTTCAAAGCGATGAATAGTTCAAGCAGGTGAAAGTTTACGTGATGCACAGGATCGTCGGATTGAGGTAGCGCAATTTTTTGCAAAACTGATAAAAATTGTTAACCCTGTAACAGTCTGATCAGTAATGTTCCGTTATAGAGCGCATCTTTCACCAGTGCGGCCCCTGCCATTGTGCCCCGGTTAGAAAACTGAGTCTGTTCAACGGCAATGTGTTTACTGTAGGCAGGTAACGATTGCTGACGGATACAGTCGGCGATGGCCGGGAAAAGGATATCGGAGGCGGCGTTGAACGGCGAACCGATTAGAATTTTTTGTGGATTAAACAGATTCACCATAATGGCGAGAATACGTCCAACGTTAGTGCCGATGCTGCTGACGATGTCTTTAGCCAGCAAATCGCCCTGCAGCGCGGATTGGCATAACCAGTCAACCGTCAATGGCTGCTGATGCAGCATTGAACTCATGGATTGCTGCATGCGCGCCTGAGTCAACTCCAGTACACTTTGCACACTGGCAATGGTCTCAAGGCAACCGTGATTACCGCAATAACAACGCTTACCGAACGGATCAACTTGCGTATGTCCAATCTCGACCAAACTGCTACTGCCCGCGTGCAGCAAACGTCCGTCGGTAATAACGCCCGCACCGACGTTATGATCGATAACCACCTGAATAACATCACGCGCACCGCGAGAGGCACCAAAAAGCGCCTCGGCCATGGTCCAGGCGCTAATATCGTGTTGAATATACACCGGCACACCGGTATGCGCTTCAAGCGTCGCGCCGAGCGGAACATCGGTAACATCATAAAACGGCATGCGATGGATGATGCCGTTTTCGGTATCGATAATCCCGGGCAGCGTAATAGCAACCGCCGTTAAGCGTTCCAGTAAGTTTTGATGGCGAATAAAGAATTGGTCGATATGAATCAGCACGCGGTCAAGAAACGAGGTTTCATGCTCCAGTGCCAGTTCCAGTTGTTCTTCTACGACCAGCTTACTGCTGAGATCGCGTAGCGCAAGATGGATGTAGCCCCGGCCAATGCGTACAGAGAGGTAATGCCAGGCTTCAGTTTCGACCATCAGGCCAACGGCAGGACGCCCACGACTGCCCACATCCTGAATTTCAGTCTCCTGAACGAGGTGCGCTTCGAGCAGTTCACGAACAATTTTGGTGATACTGGCCGGCGCCAGTTGTGCCAATCGGGAGAGGTCGATACGGGAGACCGGGCCGAGCTGATCAATGAGGCGATAAACGGCCCCCGCATTGGTCTGCTTGATTTGATCGATATGGCCTGGCTGACTATCCGCTACCACCGTGAAACTCCCTTATTTTCGCGCTTCGAAATAAACTTTGGGCTATGGTGAAGTACTTCAATGGCCTACGTCAAATTTTTACTTAGCCTTGTGATTTACTGCACAATTTTTTACGCTTTTGTCGCAGAAACGCTCACCTTTGCGGCACTCAGAAGATGCTGTTTAAAACGTTCCGCTGACTGGCTTAACTCCTGATGTTTTGACCACACCAGCCACATTTCAGACACCGCATCCGCTTCTATGATAGGAACCCAACGCATTTCCTGTAGCTGTACGCGCCGAAATGACGCAGGCAAAATTGAGACACCTAAACCCGAAGCCACGAGGCCAATAATCGTCATCGCCTCGCCCACCTCTTGCGTGATGGTCGGCATCACGCCATAACGGCGCATCATACCCAGGATATCGTCATACAGCCCGGTACCGACGTGGGGATCAAAAAAAACGAACGGTTCTTTGCTTAAATCAACCAGGCTCACCGCGTCCTGGCTTGCCAACGGGTGATCTCGATGAATCATCGCCAGCAAGGGTTCACGCAAAATCACCTGCCAGTTAAGGGTGTCAGGAAGCTGCGTATTTCGCATCAATCCCAGATCCAGCGTCCCTTCGGTGAGTGGCGATATCTGCTCACGGGTATTAGTTTCACGCGTCTGAATATGCACATCCGGGTAACGCCGGCGAAAAGTCGACAACGTATCTGAGACAGCCTTAATAAACGGTGCCGATGAGGTAAAGCCAATATTCAGCTCACCCGTTTCGCCATGATGTAAGCGGCTTGCGCGGGCGGCAGCTTCATTCACCTGGAGTAAAATTTGTCGGCTATCGGCCAGGAACTGGCGACCCGCAGCGGTCAAGCTGACGCTGCGGTTTGTGCGGGCGAACAGGCGTGCGCCCACCTGTTGTTCCAGAATCTGAATCTGCTGGCTGAGCGGCGGCTGGGAGATGTTTAAGCGCGCGGCGGCACGGCCAAAATGCAGCTCTTCTGCGACAGCGACAAAGTAGCGCAGGTGTCGAAGCTCGATATTCATATTTTAAAGGTCTTAATTGAGATTATTAATATATTAGACAGAATATTTACAATTTCCTACCCTGATGTTGTGACCTATGTCGTTATTACCAAGGATTTTCTCGTGAGCCGTACAACAACCGCAGACCATACTCCCGTTAATGATGTCCGCGATGATACCCCCTCTCCCTCCAACGTTTTTATTCGCCGCGGTACCCCTTCGTTTATCCGCGTGACGCTTGCTCTGTTCTCTGCCGGTCTCGCGACCTTTGCGCTGCTCTATTGTGTACAACCCATTCTGCCCATCCTCTCTCATGAATTCGGTATTTCTCCCGCGCAGAGCAGTATTTCGCTGTCTATATCAACCGCAATGCTGGCGATTGGTCTGCTGTTCACCGGCCCGCTCTCTGATGCAATTGGTCGTAAACCGGTGATGGTGACCGCACTGCTGTTAGCAGCCTGCTGTTCACTGCTATCAACTATGATGACGAGCTGGCATGGCATTCTAATCATGCGCGCGCTTATTGGCCTCTCGCTGAGTGGCGTGGCAGCAGTCGGGATGACCTACTTAAGCGAGGAGATCCATCCCAGCTTCGTGGCATTTTCAATGGGGTTGTACATCAGCGGGAACTCTATCGGCGGCATGAGTGGACGTCTACTCACCGGGGTAATAACCGACTTCTTTGGCTGGCGCGCCGCGCTGGCTGTGATCAGCGCTTTCGCATTAGGTGCGGCAATTATGTTCTGGCGTATTCTGCCGGACTCTCGCCACTTCAGGGCCAGTTCATTAAAACCAAAATCCTTGCTGATTAACTTCCGTCTGCATTGGCGCGATCGCGGTCTCCCGCTGTTGTTCGTTGAAGGTTTCCTGCTGATGGGTGCGTTTGTGACGCTGTTTAACTACATCGGCTACCGCCTGATGCTGTCGCCGTGGTCACTCAATCAGGCAGTCGTCGGCCTGCTCTCTGTCGCCTATCTGACCGGTACGTGGAGCTCGCCAAAAGCCGGAATGATGACCACCCGCTACGGGCGCGGCCCGGTGATGATCTTCTTTACCGGTATTATGCTGTTGGGTCTGCTGTTGACGCTGTTCTCCTCTCTGTGGGTTATTTTCCCCGGAATGCTACTGTTTTCCGCCGGTTTCTTTGCCGCCCACTCGGTCGCAAGCAGTTGGATCGGCCCACGCGCACGCCGCGCCAGAGGCCAGGCTTCATCGCTTTATCTGTTTAGTTACTATCTGGGTTCAAGTATTGCCGGGACGTTAGGCGGGGTCTTCTGGCATCAGTATGGGTGGAACGGCGTTGGTGGGTTTATTGCTCTGCTGCTGATGGGGGCGCTGTTGACGGGGTTGATGCTGCATAGGCGGTTGCGATAAAAAGAAAAGGGGAAGGTTATCGCCTTCCCTTATATTAAGTACTTATGTTATTGACATAAAATGCCTTCCCACCTCGCCATACTAGCTGGCAATTCCTATAATGAGCCCACGTTTGTCTTACCTGCTTAGCGTTATGACCTCCTACAGCAACAACACACAGCTCAACCTACGCATTATCTCGATAGTCGTCTTTACCTGTATCTGCTATCTCTCAATCGGCCTACCTCTAGCGGTACTTCCCGGATTTATTCACTATGACCTGGGTTACAGCACGCTGGTCGCCGGTGCCGTCATCAGCCTGCAGTACATTTCCACGCTGGTGAGTCGCCCTCATGCTGGCCGCTATACCGATGTCTGGGGCCCTAAAAAAGTTGTCAGTCTGGGGATTGTCTGCTGCATGCTGAGCGGGCTGTTCACGCTGGCTGCTGCCGTCTTGCAGGGTCGCCCTATGCTTGCCGTGGGACTATTGCTGATCGGCCGCGTTTTCCTCGGCATCGGTGAAAGTTTTACCTCCACCGGTTCCACGTTATGGGGGATTAAAACCGTTGGTGCGATCCATACGTCGCGAGTGATCTCCTGGAACGGCGTAGCCACCTATGTAGCCATGGCTGCCGGTGCACCGCTTGGCGTACTGCTTAATGATAAATTTGGCATCAGCGGGTTTGCGGTACTGATTATCATCATTGCGGTCATCGGTCTGCTGTTCGCACGTACTCGTGCTGATGTCAGCGTCAGTGCCGGAGTCAGAGCACCCTTTCACGTGGTGGCACGAAAAATATGGCCCTACGGTCTGGGCTTAGGGCTGGGGACCGTCGGCTTTGGGGTTATCGCGACCTTTATTACCCTTTACTTCGCCTCGCATGGCTGGCAAGGCGCAGCCTTTACGTTGTCACTGTTTAGTATTGGCTTCATCTGTATTCGTTTGGTGCTGGGAAACACGATTACCCGATTTGGCGGCCTGCGCGTGTCGCTTGTCTGCTTCGTGGTTGAATTTCTGGGGCTACTGATCATTTGGTTTGCCCCAAATGCCTGGATGGCCGGTGTCGGCGCATTCCTGACGGGGTCGGGCTTCTCACTGGTCTTCCCGGCACTGGGCGTTGAAGCCGTTAAACAGGTTGAAGAACAAAACCAGGGCACGGCACTGGGAACCTATTCCGCGTTCCTGGATTTGGCGTTAGGCATCACCGGTCCGGTAGCGGGTTGGATTGCCGGATATTATCAGTTGGACAGTATTTATTTGATTGCCGCAATCGTAGTGGCATTAGCCTTTATCCTCATCCTGCGCGTTCATTTAGCACAGCGAAAACAGCTTATCTTGCAGAGCTAACCTGGTGTGGGGTGGTGAAAAACCACCCCGTTACGCCGACACAACAAATCTCGTACATTACGTTACACAGCGATACCAATGACTCACGGAAAGCCGAGTACCCCGCAGGTATAGTTCTTTCAACGGCCCCGCAGTGGGGTTAAATGAAAAACCAATTCGAGGGTATGAGAATGAAAAAAGTATTAGCTCTGGTTGTTGCCGCTGCTATGGGTCTGTCTTCTGCTGCATTCGCTGCTGACGCTGTCGCTACACCAGCTCCAGCTGCCACCGCGACAACCACTCACGCGGCTCCAGCGAAAACGACTCACCACAAAAAACACAAAAAAGCGGCACCTGCACAGAAAGCTCAGGCTGCTAAAAAACACAAAAAATCCGCTGCTAAAGCGACAACCCAGCCTGTAGAGCAGAAAGCTCAGGCTGCAAAGAAACACAAAAAAGCAGCCGCTAAACCTGCCGTTGCGCAGAAAGCACAAGCCGCTAAAAAACACAAAAAAGCAGTAAAACACGAAGCGGCTAAACCTGCAGCTCAGCCAGCAGCGTAAGCAAAGGTTGATAATGGATCGCGGCGATAAACGCCCCGGTTCAGGTGGTAGCTCAGAACGGTGACATAACATCGGCTCTGGGGCTCCACCCAGTGTCGATACACCTCTGGGCTACCCCAACATTATCCGCATCGGCGCTTTTATAGCGCCGATTTTTTCCTGGAGAGCAATCATGATGCGGCGCTATCGTTTTGAGCTCATCCTGGCTTTACTGATTGTCTGTGCGCTCGTCGCCACTCAGTTTTTCTTTTACTGAGTGTAGTTCGCTGATTTTGCTCCCACTTTCCATTCCTCCCGTCTATAGTAGTCTCATTGGGTATTTCTTTTATAATCATAATTGCCCCTTCAGAGAGTGATATGCGTACAGCCTTTGTGTGTTGTTTACTGGGATCGTTGTCTGTACTACCTGCATTTGTGCACGCTGATGATGGTGATAGCGACATCAGTGCCAAAGATATAAAAACGCTGTTCTTTGGGCAGGACGAACGAATCCTGGTGAAGGATCCCACACAGTCCCCCTGGGATGCGATTGGACAGCTGGAAACAGCCAGTGGCAATCTGTGCACCGCGACGTTGATTTCCCCTCACCTGGCCTTAACCGCCGGGCATTGCCTACTGGAACCACCGCGCGGCAAGCAGGACAAAGCCGTCGCCCTGCGTTTCATTTCGCAAAAAGGCGTCTGGCGCTATGAAATTCATGGCATTGACGGACGTGTTGATGCGTCTTTGGGCAAGCGATTGAAACCTGACGGCGACGGCTGGATTGTTCCTGCGTCCGCCGCACCGTGGGATTTTGGTCTGATTGTATTGCGTTACCCCCCTTCAGGCATCACGCCAATTCCGTTGTTTAGCGGCGATAAAGCGGATCTCACCGCAGCGCTAAAGCAAGTAGAGCGAAAAGTGACGCAGTCAGGTTATCCGGTCGATCACCTTGAATCACTGTACAGCCACGAGGACTGTGTAGTCACCGGATGGGCGCAAACGTCGGTGCTTTCACATCAGTGCGATACGCTGCCTGGCGATAGCGGCTCTCCCCTGTTACTGAAAACCGACACCGGCTGGCAAGTGATTGCGGTACAAAGCTCAGCGCCAGCAGCAAAAGATCGCTGGCGGGCGGATAACCGCGCGATATCGGTAACCGGTTTTCGTGACAAGCTGGAAGCCTTAGCCGCCGGCAACTAACTTTGTCGCTGCTGGTGTCTTAACGCCAGCAGCGATGAAAACGGCATTGGCTCGCTAAAGTAGAATCCCTGCAACTGATCGCATCCCGCCAGACGCAGTAACTTCATCTGAATTTCCGTCTCTACCCCTTCAGCCACCACCGTCATGCCCAGTGCGCTGGCAATACGAACGGTGCCGCCGACCAGTGCCGCCGCCTGTTCATCATTGTCCACCAGTCCTGCCAGTGATTTATCAATTTTGATGGTGTCGAAATTAAAGCGGCGTAAATAGCCAATGCTGGAATAGCCGGTACCAAAATCATCCAACGCCACCGCCGTGCCCAAGGCCTTGAGCGCGGCAATGGCCGTCCGCGCACGCTCCGGTTTTTCCAGAACGTAGGTTTCAGTCACTTCCAGCTGTAATCTGGCAGGTGGGAAACCTGACGACTTCAGCACGCTGGCAACCTTATCTTCAAATTCAGGATCGCGGAACTGCGCCGGGGAGATATTGACGGATAGCTTCAGGTCGTGTTGCGCCAACAGATCCCGACAGGCGCGCGCCAGTACAAATTGTCCTAGTGAATAGATAAGCCCGCTGGTTTCAGCAATGGCGATAAACGCATCGGGCATCAGCTCGCCTTTTTCCCGACGCGGCCAGCGAACTAACGCCTCTACACCCACCATCTTCTGCGTGCGCGCGCACACTATCGGCTGGTACCACACTTCAAATTCATCATGCTCCAGCCCGTGGCGAATATCATTTTCGATAGATAGCTGATATTCGCGGACGCTATTCAACTCGGCGTCATAATAGGTAATTCGCCCCTTGCCGGTAATCTTCGAGTGATACATCGCAATATCCGCCTGACGAAACAGTTCCGTGCTTGAACTGGTTTGTAACGTTCCGCTGGCAATACCAATGCTGGCGCTGATATGCAGCGTCCGTTCACCGATACGTATCGGGATATTAAGATACTCAAGCGCACGACTGGCAAAAGTTGATGCACGGGCTTCAGAATCACTGCCACCCACGGTCATGGCAAATTCATCCCCTCCCATCCGAGCCAGCATTCCGCCCTCAGGCACCAGGTTTTTCAGCATATCGGCTAGTCTGATAATCAGGATATCGCCAACATCATGGCCATAAATGTCGTTAACATCCTTGAATCCGTCGACATCAATAAACACAACCGTGATGGTATCCCGATTGCCACGCTGGCTCACCCGATCCAGTAACTCGATAAGCGCCCGTCGATTTGGCAGATGGCTGAGCCAATCGGTCAGCGCAATCTCCCGCGCCTGCCTTTCGCCACGCGCCAGCTTCCAAAGCCCGAGACTACTGAGCAAAATAAAGAGCAGGATAAGGCCTGCGGCCAGCAGGACAATTTTGCGAATCTGTGGTGATGCCGCATTGGCCGCCTCGACTCCCGGCTGGCGAAGTTGCCAATCGAGCCAACCGACCACCTGACCGCTCGCGGTCTCCATAGGAATATTGTATTGATTGCGCGGCGCATCGGCGTAAGTAAGGTTTTCAATCTGGAAGGTGTGACCCAGTGTACGCAAAAGCGTTGGGTTGATATGGCTTGTGATCACCAGGTAACGGCGCGTGGCATCATAAATCTGAAGTCGCCCGGTCATAGGACGAATTAATCCAATACCGACAAAAGCGACACCCTCTCGGGTACGGGTAATACCGGCAAACATGTTTTTACCCTCGCTCAACGGCACTTTATTTTGCGCGATCAGGGCACGTAATCCATCACCAAAAAAACTGAGATTTTGCTCGTTAAACGGCGTGCTGCGAAACGAACCCCATAGCACGTGGAATTTTTCGTCCAGCACAAAGGTGCCGTCATAAAGATTATTGATCTTAAAACCTGCGCCCCAAGTATTGTAAAGCCAGGTTGTATCAAGCGTCGGCGGATAAACTTTCCGTACCGCATCGTCCCAGATAGCATTATCTATCACCAGCGACATCACGCGGTTAATTGAAGTTTGAATGGCCCCATCAACGGAAAGCGCGGAGCGGCGGGCATCAATATCGTTAGTTTGGGTGCTGATGAGCTGCTGGGAGAGATACAACAACGAAACAATAGAAAATATCAGGCCAATCCCCGCCAGAAAAATCATCACAAATAACGTTCTGGCCGTGGCGATATTACGCCAGCGTGATGGATTTAACATGTATCACCCTCGCATATACTCTGCTAACCCGTTGTTACAAGCGTAATACAGGTGGGCGATTTCGCTGCCCGATTTCTCAGGCAGCGATCACATCAAGCGAGCTTAATCAGTACCATTCCGACCAAAAGCAGACCCAAACCGAACCAACCCTTATTATTTAAGCGTTGTCCAAAGAGGATCCACCCCGCCGCCAGCGTCGCGGCGACCCCGAAGCCCCCCCAGATAGCATAAGCAACCGAGAGGTCAATACCTTCAACCGCCTGTGACAGCGCACTAAATGCGGCCAGAACGGCAACCAGCGAAAGCACACCGTACAATTTACGGCGGAAGCCATCTGAGAATTTAAGGAAAATATTAGCGACAATTTCCAGTACAATTGAGCCTGCCAGCCACGCGCCGTGAACCCACTCAAACTGTTGCATGGTCCACCTCTTTATTCATGGCGTTGCGTTTTGTTGGCGCTTTGCGGGTGCCTGATTTAATCAGCACAATCCCGGCCACCAGCGTCAGCAAACCTGCGACTTTCATCACTGTCAGACTTTCATCAAACAACAGAACGCTAAACAGCGTGATCAGCAAAATACCGACCCCTTCCCACAGCGCATACGCTACGCCAAGAGCGATCTTTTTTATTGCAAACGAAAGGAAAATATAAGACAGCGAGATCATCGTCAACATCAAAATATAACCGGTGCTGCCATCACTTACGCTTGCCCATTTCATAGACAACGTACCTGTAATTTCAGCAACAATGGCGAGGGCTAATGAAATCCAGTAAAACATGGTGCTTCTCCTGCATGAGAATATAATCCATCGCAGCTTGCGAGAAACGCAAACTGATAAAAATGATTAAAATTTAGCTCAAACGAAGAAGACGACTAAAGCGCGTTGCGCCAGTGCTGCTCACCACAGAAGGCAGAAAAGGAAGGTAAAACAGAAGGTTTGGTAGAAAGGTAGAACCTGAACATATTGTCCATAAAATTACAATTATCCGCGGTATTGCTTCTCATCGTTGCGGAGTAAAATTGTCCTCAGTAGTTAAACACAGCTAATTTCTAGCATAGATGTCGAAATATCTCAAAATGTTTTCAAATCTTTACTAATATTGTTTGATATGAATGCATTTATTATCAGCTAAATCCCAATTATGATATCAGTAATAGTTTTTGCTGGAGTTAACTCAACATGTCCAGGCCTGTCATTACGCTTAATGGATTAAAACTTGTCATCATGCTGGGCATGCTGGTGATCATTCTTACCGGTATCCGCTTTGCCGCCGATATCATTGTCCCGTTCGTGTTGGCGCTGTTTATCGCCGTGGTTCTCAATCCGGTGGTGATGCTGCTGGTGCGCTGGCGCGTGCCTCGCGTGCTGGCTATTTCACTACTGATTGGTGTCATCATTATGGCCGCCGTACTGCTGCTCGCCTCACTGGGTACATCACTTAACGAACTGACGCGCACCCTTCCGCAGTACCGTTCCTCACTTGCCGTGCCGCTGTATAACCTGCAACCGTGGATGCAACGATTCGGCATCAGCGTCAGCCCTGATGAGTTAATTAAGTATATCGATCCTAATGCCGCAATGACGTTGGTTTCCCGTTTGTTAAGCCAGCTTTCAAACGCGATGTCGTCCATCTTTTTACTGCTGTTAACGGTGGTCTTTATGCTGCTTGAAGTCCCGCAGTTGCCGTCAAAATTACAGCAGGTCATGACGCGGCCCGTTGAGGGAATGGCGGCCATTCAGCGCGCACTGGACAGCGTCTCGCATTATCTGGTGCTGAAAACGGCTATCAGCCTGGTGACCGGTCTGGTGGCCTGGGGGATGCTGGAGCTGCTGGACGTTCGTTTCGCCTTTATCTGGGGGCTTTTGGCCTTCGCCCTTAACTACATTCCCAATATCGGCTCGGTGCTGGCAGCGATCCCCCCTATCCTTCAGGTTCTGGTATTTAGCGGTTTTTATGATGCGCTTATCGTACTTGCGGGGTATCTGGTGATTAACCTGATTTTCGGCAATATTCTCGAGCCTCGCATCATGGGACGCGGCCTTGGGCTTTCAACGCTCGTGGTATTTTTATCGCTTATTTTCTGGGGTTGGCTACTCGGGCCTGTGGGAATGTTACTGTCCGTACCGTTAACCATCATCGTCAAAATTGCACTTGAGCAAACGGAAGGCGGTAAAAGTATCGCTATTTTGCTAAGCGACATGAGTAAGTAAGGATCAGAATAACGACAGTAACAGCGCAACGGGGAAGCTAAACGGCCACGTTGCGCCAATCAACAACGCCGCAATTAAACGAATCGGGGCGCTTTCCTTGGTCAGAAACCAGGTAATAAAGGCGCAAATAACGCTCATCACGGCATAAAAGATGAGCATGTGTTGATACAGCGTCACCAATTGAGTCCTTATAATTGATAGTTAAAGCCGCGCAATATGCTACGTTTTTTGACGCACATCAAGTTTTTCGCCGCTTTTCGCTCGAAACAATTCACCGCGCAATCAATTCACTCCAAATGAATTGATTGTGTGAATGATTTAATGCAGAAGTAGGTTATGCCGCTTTAGATGTTAATTCTGTGATTTGTCTTACGCTTAGCGTTTTACTTTGGAAACGGCAAAGATACTGTCGGCCGTAGGGTCACTGACATAACTGTCCGGATCGTACTGGGGAACCAGATTAACCTTTTCAGTATCCCAGGCTTGCGCCAGGCAGGCCGCTGTAATCTGGCTGTTATTACCATCGCAGGTCGCAATACGACTTACCGAATACCAGGTGCCGATAGCGATCGCTGCCGCAATTAACGTCGTGGTACAAATCAGACTTTTATTCATCACTCTAACTATGCTCAGTTTTTCAACGGCGCGGATCCTCGCACGTTGTTCCCGGCATGTCAAAAAAGAGACGGCGCGCGGCAGGCATGACGCCTACCGCGAAGGGGGTAATTAGTGCTTTATCATCACATGCCGAACCACGGTGTAGTCCTCCAGCCCAAACACCGACATGTCCTTGCCATAACCGGACAACTTCTGCCCACCGTGAGGCATTTCACTGACCAACATAAAATGGGTGTTAACCCACGTGCAACCATATTGCAGCCGAGCGCTAAGGCGATGCGCACGTCCGACATCCTGCGTCCATATTGACGACGCCAGACCGTATTGGGAATCGTTAGCCCATCCCAGCACCTGATCTTCATCATCGAAAACGGTTATGCTGACAACCGGGCCGAAAACTTCACGTTGCACGATGTCATCCTCCTGCCGCGCGCCTGCCAGCAGCGTCGGCTGGAAGTAATAGCCTTTCCCCTCGACTTTATCGCCTCCGGCCACCACCTTAATGTGTGGCAACAATTTTGCCCGTGATACCGCCTCGCTAACCCGAGCAAGATGAGCCTGCGAACTTAATGGCCCCAGCTCGGTCGCCGGATCGTCAGGTGCACCCAGCGTAATGCTGGAGACGGCTGCGGCCAGCTTTTCCACTAGCTTGTCGTAAACGCCCTTCTGCGCGTAGATACGGCAAGCAGCGGTGCAATCCTGACCGGCATTGTAATAGCCGAACGTTCTGACTCCCTCGACAACGGCATCAATATCAGCATCATCGAAGACGATCACCGGCGCTTTGCCGCCCAGTTCCATATGGGTACGCTTAATTGAGGGCGCCGTGTGGGCAATAATATGCTCTCCGGTAGCTATAGAACCGGTTAGCGACACCATTCGTACCAGACAATGTCCGGTTAAGGGATCGCCAACGGTTTTGCCACGACCAAAGACCACATTCAGTACGCCTGCCGGGAAGATATCTTTCGCCAGTTCCGCCAGTTTTAACGCGGTAAGCGGTGTAATTTCCGAAGGCTTAATAACCACGCAATTGCCCGCAGCCAGGGCCGGGGCTAGCTTCCATGCGGCCATCATCAGCGGGTAGTTCCACGGCGCAATCGAGGCCACGACGCCAACCGGATCCCGACGAATCATCGAGGTATGCCCCTCAAGATACTCACCGGCCGCCAGTCCGTTCAGGCAGCGTGCCGCCCCGGCAAAAAAGCGAAAAACATCGGCCACTGCGGGAATTTCGTCGTTGATAACGCAGTGCAGCGGTTTTCCGCAGTTGAGCGACTCCAGTTTGGCAAAGGTTTCCGCATGTTCTTCAATGACATCAGCGAGTTTTAATAAACATTCCGCGCGATGTTTCGGCGTGGTTTGCCCCCAGTGTACAAACGCGCGGTCGGCAGCGTGAACCGCGGCATCAACCTGCGCAGCGGACGCTTCGCTAATATTCAGCAGGATCTCCCCCGTAGCCGGGTTATACACCGGCTGCGATTCGCCTTCACCTGCCACCAGTTCACCATTAATCAGTAACTTCTGTTGCATAGCATGATCCTGTTTTATTTAAACGTGGTACTTCCGTTGGTGGATCCCTCGTCTTCGCGAGTCAGCCACCACGCCCCTAAAATCGGTATCATTGTCAGTAACATCACCAGCAGCGCAACGACGTTAGTCACCGGTACATCGCGCGGTCGCCCCAGTTGGTTAAGCAGCCACAGCGGTAACGTGCGCTCATGACCGGCGGTAAAGGTCGTGACGATAATTTCATCAAACGACAATGCAAACGCAAGCATGCCGCCCGCCAGCAGCGCTGAACTGAGGTTGGGCAACACGATATGGCGGAAGGTTTGCCAACCGTTCGCGCCTAAATCCATCGATGCTTCCACAAGGTTCCAGGAAGTGCGGCGAAAGCGCGCGACGACATTGTTAAACACCACCACGACACAAAAGGTGGCGTGCCCAATCACAATGGTTAACAACCCAGGCTCCAGACCAACGGCCTTGAAGGCGGTCAACAATGCCAGCCCGGTGACAATTCCGGGTAACGCAATGGGCAAGAGGAGCAATAGCGAAATGGCGCTTTTACCAAAGAATTCCCGCCGCCAGAGTGCTGCTGCAGCAAGCGTGCCAAGAATTAATGCAATCGCGGTCGATAGCGCGGCGATTTTAAGTGACAACGTCACTGATTCGAAAATATCGCCACGCCCCGCCGCCTCGCTAAACCAGCGCAGCGTCAGGTCTTGCGGGGGGAAACTGAACGCCGCATCTTCAGTGTTGAACGCATAAAGGGCGATGATAACCAACGGGAAATGCAGGAAGATAACCCCACCCCAGGCGGCAATTTTGAGAAACAGCGGTGCCCGTTCAGAGTGCATCGAATGCTCCCAGGCGCTTCACGAACGCCAGATAAAGGGCAATAAGAACAATGGGAACCAAAGTAAACGCCGCCGCCATCGGCATATTGCCAATCGCCCCTTGTTGGGAATAGACCATATTGCCGATAAAGTAACCCGGCGGCCCAACCAACTGCGGAACAATAAAATCGCCGAGCGTGAGCGAAAAGGTGAAGATAGAACCGGCTGCAATACCGGGGATCGCCATCGGTAACACCACATGACGAAAGGTCTGGCGTGGCAATGCCCCAAGATCCGCAGAGGCCTGAAGTAATGACGAAGGAATGCGCTCCAGCGCCGCCTGTAAAGGCAAAATCATAAACGGCAGCCAGATATAAACGAAGACAAGGAAGCGGCCTAACCCGGAGGTTGACAGCGTATTACCGCCAATGCCCGGCACCGTCAAAATCGCACTCAGTACCCCCTCAAGCCCCATATGATTGAGAAACCACTGCGCTACCCCATCCCTCGCCAGCAATAGCGTCCATGCATAGGCTTTGACAATATAGCTCGCCCACATCGGCAGCATAACCGCGACGTAGAAAAATGCTTTTTGCTTGCCACGGGTATAGCGCGCCATATACCACGCCATCGGAAAGGCCAACAGCGCGCTGGCGACGGTCACGGCTAGCGACATTGTCAACGTGCGCAGGATAATGTCGTAGTTGGCCGGGTTAAATAGCGCGTACAGATTGGCCAACGTGAGCGTTGGCGTGACGGACATCGTAAAATCATCGAAAGTGTAAAATCCCTGCCATAGCAAAGTCAGCAACGATCCAAAATAGACGATGCCAAACCACATCAACGGCCCAAGGAGCAGCAGGAACAACCCTAGTGCGGGACGCCGCCAGAACAAGCCAGAGACTCGGCTTAAGCTGCGCGAGGGAGTATTCATCGCATCACCTCCCGGCGTCCAGCGCAACCATCGCATCGCGCGCCCACGATACCCGCACCGTGTGACCCACGACGGGGCCATCCGCAATCAATCCGGCTGAGAAATTAGCCTGGCTGACGAGTAACTTTTCACCGCCTTCAAGCTGCAATTCATAGCGCGTCGCCGCCCCCTGATACTGTACCGCCTGCACCCGCCCCTCAACCTGCACTTCGCCACCTTCATTGAGACGAATATGTTCCGGACGCAAGGCCCAGCTCCCTGCCATGCCACACAGCTTTTCCGCCATTGACGGGGTAAAAACGTTAGAGGTACCGACGAAGCTTGCAACAAACGGCGTTCGCGGCCGCAAATAGAGCGCACGTGGGGTATCGACCTGCTCGATGCGCCCGTTGTTGAATACCGCCACCCGGTCGGACATCGATAGCGCTTCGCTCTGATCGTGGGTGACGAAGATAAAGGTGATCCCCAGCTCCTGTTGCAGCTTTTTGAGTTCAAGCTGCATCTGCTCGCGCAATTTAAGATCAAGCGCGCCCAGCGGCTCATCCAACAGCAGAACCCGGGGTTCATTCACCAGCGCGCGGGCAATCGCCACACGCTGACGCTGACCACCGGAAAGCTGCGACGGTTTGCGTCCACCGACGAAACCCAGCGCCACCTTTTCCAGCGCCAGCGCGGCTTTTGCCAGCCGCGCTTTCTTCGCCATGCCTTTTACCATCAGCCCGTAAGCGACGTTATCAAGCACCGACATATGCGGAAACAGCGCGTAGTCCTGGAAGACGGTATTCACGTCACGTTCCCACGGCGGCAGTTCACTGGCGCGTCGACCAAAAATGGAGATCGCGCCGCCGGAGAGTTGTTCAAACCCCGCAATCAGGCGCAGACAGGTGGTTTTGCCGGAGCCTGATGGCCCCAGCATGGAGAAGAATTCTCCGTCGTGGATAGCGATACTGACACCGTCCACTGCCCGAACGTCACCATAAAGTCGTGAGACGTCATGAAATTCAACCGCATACGTCATGAGGGACTCCCGGAAAATTATCGGCCGCCCATGATGGCGATATAATCCTGCGTCCAGCGGCTATACGGGACGTACTTGCCACCTTCGGCGATAGGTGTTTTCCAGAAAGCAATTTTGTCAAAGAAACCATAACCGTTGGTTTCACACCCTTTTTCGCCCAGCAGAGGACTGGCTTTACACCCTTCAGCCACCACCGGCAGCGAGCCAAACCAAGCCGCAACATCCCCCTGAACTTTCGGCGTCAGCGACCAGTTCATCCACTTGTAGGCACAGACGGGATGCTTCGCCTCAGCGTGAAGCATGGTGGTGTCAGCCCAGCCGGTGACGCCCTCTTTTGGGAAGACGGTGCCGATCGGTTGCCCTTCACCTTTCAGGCCGTTGGCCTGATATGGCCAGGCACTTGAGGCAACGACACCTTCGTTTTTGAAATCGCTCATTTGTACGGTGGTGTCATGCCAATAGCGGTGGATTAATCCATGCTGATCGCGCAGCACTTTCAGCACCGCCTGATACTGCTGTTCCGTTAACTGGTACGGATCGCTGATACCTAACTGCGGTTGAGTCGCTTTGACGAATAACGCCGCGTCAGCGATGTAAATCGGGCCGTCATAGGCCTGCACACGCCCCTGATTCGTTTTTCCATCCGGCAGATTTTGCTTAACGAAGACCACACTCCAGGAGTCAGGCGGTGTCGGGAATGTTTTGCTGTTATACATCAGCAGGTTTGGGCCCCACTGATACGGCGTGCCGTAGACTTTGCCGTCGACGTTAAACCAGGCGCCGTTGGCCAGACGCGGGTCGAGGTTTTTCCAGTTTTCAATCAATGCTGTATTAATCGGCTGTACGCGCTTGCCCATGATCAAGCGCAGTGAAGCATCGCCAGAGGCGGTAACCAGGTCATATCCACCTTTCGCCATCAGACTGACCATTTCGTCCGACGTCGCCGCCGTTTTAACGTTCACCTGGCAGCCGGACGCTTTCTCAAAATCGCTGACCCAATCGTACTGTTTGTCACTCTGACCGCGCTCGATATAGCCCGGCCAGGCGATAATATCTAACCGCCCCTCGCCTTTATCCAGAGAGGCTGGCGGTTCGGCGGCATGGACTGTCGCCACGGTCATCACCAGGGCGCATAGGCTGCTGCGGGCAAATTTCTTGCTCATAAAAATTTACTCCTGTCACAATGAATTTGAGCGGCAGCCATGCCGTTAAAAATATCTCCCTGTTTAAAAATAGACGTCGCCATGCCCGCCACCTGTGCGGATGTTAAAAATTTGTACAGGTTGTGACCAAGGGCGCATTCCGGAAAAATGCCCATTCAGGGATGGATAATTTGGATTATAGACAAGGAGTTACTGGTCATAGGCGCTATTTGAATTTCCTATGACCAGGTACGAATTGAAAGGTCTGTGATTACTTTATGAGTTGACGAATAAGATGCCCCAGCGTCTCCACTGCATTATCTTCCCTTTCGCCCCAGCCCCAGGCGGTATTAAAACGGAAAAAGGATGCCCAGTTATCGGTTGTGGAAAACATCTTGCCAGGCGCGATACTGATATGGTGCTCCAGCGCTCTGGCACTAAGTTGACCGGCATCAACCCCCGCAGGGAGCTCCAGCCAGAGGAAGTAGCCGCTGTCGTTATGATGAATCTGCACTTCAGGGGGTAACGAACGCAGCAGCGACTGCCAGGCCAATTGCTTGCGTTCCGCCAGTTGGCGACGCAGGCGACGTAGATGCGCGTCATAGCGCTTGGTCGCCAGATAATCCACCAGCGCCAACTGCATCGGCGAACTGGTCGATAACGTACTCATCAGCTGTAAATGTTGAATGCGCCGCGCATGTTTCCCCGCCGCGACCCAGCCGATGCGAAATCCCGGCACCAGACATTTTGAAAACGAACTGCAATGTAACGTCATGTCCGTCTTGTCCCACGCCTTAGCAGGCAACGGTTTCTCGCGGCCAAAATAGAGCTCGCTGTAGACGTCATCTTCAATCAAGGTGACGTTGTGCTCGCTTAGAATTTCTATCAGCCGGGCTTTCTTTTCAGGCGTCAGCGTAAAACCGAGCGGGTTCTGGCTATTGGTCATCAACCAGCAGGCTTTTACCGGATAGGTTTGCAGCGCCTGCACTAACGCATCCAGATCGATACCTTCTTTCACGTCGGTTGCCACCGATAAGGCTTTCAGCCTCAGCCGTTCCAGCGCCTGTAATGCTCCGTAAAAACACGGGTTTTCGACAATAACCCAATCGCCCGGTTCGGTTACCGCTTGCAAACTCAGGTTCAACGCTTCCAGCGCGCCGGCGGTAATTACAATCTCATCCGGTGAAATGGTCATGCCTTGCAACGCATAGCGCCGGGCAATGGCATGACGTAGTTCATCGTTTCCCGGCGGCAGATTCTCAATCACGCTCATTGCGGTGGCGGTTTTACTGACCTGAGCCAGCGAGCGGTTGAGTTGTGGTAAAGGGAACAATTTTGGGTCAGGAAACGCGGAAGCGAACGGCAATACTGAAGCATTGCGGCTGGCCTGCAAGACTTCAAAAATGTAGGTATTGATGTCAACAGCGTTATCCGGCATTACCTGCGCTGGCGCCGAACTCTGCCGCGTAGCCACCATACGCGGGGCCACATAGTAACCGGACTGCGGGCGCGCCACGATACGCCCCTGGCTTTCCAGGAGCTGATAAGCATGGCTGACAGTCATAAAACTCATCCCGCTGTTCGCCACCTGCTCCCTTAGCGAGGGCAGCTTATCACCCGGCTGCCACACTCCGTGGGCAATCTGTTCCGTCATCTGCTGGGCGAGTTGCTGGTACTTTTTCATGGCTTGTCCCGGTTACGTACTGAATCACCGTTATATTATATCAGCGTTAAGAAATATGCATTTTTATGTAACTGATATGAATTGGCTCGTAACCTCGGAATTCAATGTGGGCTCAAAAATTATTTCGATTATTTTGCATCCGTTTTCTTTCCTCAATCGTATTACTTCATGAGGGCTTATGAAGTCCTTCCCGAAAATACTTATGAGGAAGTGAAAATGAAAAAAATTCTGCCATCTCTTCTTTTTTCTGCACTGGTAATCAGCGGTGTGACCCAAGCGGCAATGATGGACAATAACACCGTCATGGTGGGCGGAGCCGCGATGTATCCGTCCAAAAATATTGTGCAAAATGCGATGAACTCAAAAGATCACACCACCTTGGTTGCAGCGGTAAAAGCCGCGGGACTGGTATCAACGCTTGAAGGTAATGGCCCTTTTACCGTTTTCGCACCGACTAATACCGCATTCGAAAAACTGCCCCCTGGTACCGTAGACTCCCTGCTTAAACCTGAAAACAAACAAAAACTGACTGCCGTATTGACCTATCACGTGGTCGCCGGGAAATACGATATGAAAGCCCTTGAGAAGAAAATTAAGGCCGGTGGCGGAAAAGCCGAATTGAAAACCGTCAATGGCGAATCGCTGTGGGTTATGGCAAATGGGCCGCACAATATTCAGCTGAAAGATGTTCGCGGTAATATCGCGAATATCAGCACCTATGATGTTAATCAGAGTAATGGCGTGATTGACGTTATTGATACCGTGCTGATGCCGTAAATTGTTGCCTATACTGTGTGCAGCCATCCATTCGGTGGCTGCACCTTTATCAGGGACACCAATGACAATCAACTCAGCGCATATCCATGCAGGATTAATGAGCCAGATTGCTTGTGGCGATAAACAGGCTCTGGAATTGCTCTATAAAACAATATCACCGCGTTTATTCGGTATTATTTTGCGCATTGTCAGACGCCGTGACTGGGCCGAAGAGATTCTGCACGATACTTTCATCCACATCTGGCAGTCGGCACTCTACTACGACGATAAGCGTAGCGAACCGCAAATCTGGCTTAACCATATTGCCAGAAATCGCGCGATCGATTATCTGCGTAAGCATGAGAATCGCTGTTGTTCCGTGGAGGATATTAGCGAAGCTGAAGACATGCTGCGTTCGCCATTAGCGGCGGAAGACGTTCACCTGGAAGCAAAAAAACTGCATAACTGCATGGAGCATCTTCCGGCAGAACAGCGTCAAAGCATCGCCCTGGCCTATTATCGCGGGTTATCGCAAACTGAAATTGCGCTGTCATTGAACCAGCCTGAGGGCACCGTCAAAAGTTGGATCCGACGTGCACTTATCCATCTCAGGGAGTGCATTGGCTTATGAACACACAGAATAATGATGCCATCCTGGCCGCTGAATATGTTCTTGGGCTGGTCGATGAGCCCACTCGTCTGCTTCTCGACAAGCGGCTCAATGAAGACGAGGATTTTGCTAAACAGGTCTGGCACTGGCAAAAAGCCTTTAGCGGTGTCGATGCCCTCACCCCGGATAGCGTGCCATCACCTGAAATTTGGCAAAAAATCGCGCATAAATTACAGCAAAAAAAATCGCCCCCCGTCACGCTCCGCCCTACGACATGGCTTGGTTGGGCACTGGCAGCCGCACTCGCTGGCATTCTGATATTCACCTATGTACGAAAACCCGACTCCCCCGCAATGATGCGCCCGATCGCCATCCTCAGCGGTAGCCAATCAAATTCACAATTTGTGGTGAGCCTGGATAAATCGGCCCGCCTGATGCAAGTTGTGGCGTTAAACGCCACGCTTCCCGAGGACAAAAATCTGCAATTGTGGCTGATTAAAGGTAATAGTCCGCCACGTTCAATTGGGCTGATAACACATCAGAAGCACAACGATTTCCAGCTACCGTCAGGACTACTGGATAACCAGACAACGCTGGCAATCAGTCTTGAACCGGTTGGCGGTTCCAGGCTGCAAGGGCCTTCAGGGCCGGTGATTTTCGTCGGAAAAGTGGATTTGCCGGGTTAGCGAGTACAGGTTATAGCGAAGGCAGGAAAAACTAAGTTCGTTCACTCTGAATCCTTAAGCGAACGAACTGCGACATTATCCGTTTAACACGCGGCTAGCACGGGACGGAATAACGAGGTTTTTGCGGGAATATTAGTGCAGCCCAAGGCGCCAGGCAAAATCGATCTCTTCTTTGAGTTCAATTGAGGAGAGCGACATCAGGTCGGCAAATTCCAGCTCAAGCTGTTTTACACGTTTCAGATACTGCGCGGGGCTTAATGGTGCGGTTTCACGACGGAGATATTCGATGGCCAGTTGTGCAGGTGTAAACAAGGTTTCCATAACTTCCTCTTAGGTGTGGGCGACTAAGAGACAGTATAACACGCTTGCTTGATTGTTTTTTGACCAAAAGCAATCAGCGACCATTAAAAAAGCCGCCGGGGTGAAAATACCCCGGCGGCTTAGCGGTCATAACGGAAAATTAGAGCGCTTTCAGAATGGCGTCAACGCTAGCTTTCGCATCACCGAATAGCATCTGCGTGTTCTCTTTAAAGAACAGCGGGTTCTGCACCCCAGCGTAACCGGTGTTCATTGAGCGTTTGAAGACAATAACGTTCTGCGCCTTCCACACTTCAAGCACCGGCATCCCGGCGATTGGACTTTTCGGGTCGTCCAGCGCCGCAGGGTTTACGGTATCGTTCGCGCCGATAACCAGCACGGTGTCGGTATCGGAGAAGTCATCGTTGATTTCATCCATTTCCAACACGATATCGTAAGGAACCTTCGCTTCCGCCAGCAGCACGTTCATGTGGCCTGGCAGACGCCCGGCAACCGGGTGAATACCAAAACGTACCTTGATACCGCGCGCACGCAGTTTTTCAGTAATTTCAGCAACCGGATACTGGGCCTGTGCCACCGCCATACCGTAGCCTGGGGTGATAATGACCGAGTGCGAATCCTTCAGCATTTCTGCCGTTTCTTCCGCGCTGATTTCACGGTGCTCACCCACTTCTTCGTCACTCCCCGTAGAAGAACCGTCGGTACCAAAACCACCGGCAATCACGCTGAAGAAGGAACGATTCATCGCTTTACACATGATGTACGACAGGATCGCACCTGAAGAACCCACCAGCGCACCGGTCACGATCAGCAGGTCGTTGCTGAGCATAAAGCCCGCTGCTGCTGCCGCCCAACCGGAGTACGAGTTCAACATGGAGACCACTACTGGCATATCCGCACCGCCGATAGACGCCACCAGATGCCAGCCGAAAGCCAGCGCGATGACGGTCATGATCAACAGACACAGTACCTGAGTACCGGTGCTATCGGTGCGCACAAAGGCAATCAGCAGCAGCAGAGAAACCACCAGCGCCGCCAGATTCAGCTTGTGACGATTTGGCAGCATCAGCGGCTTAGAGGACATCTTGCCGCACAGTTTACCGAACGCCACGATGGAACCAGTAAAGGTTACCGCACCGATGAAGATACCGAGGAACACTTCCGTCAGATGAATATTGACCAGAATTTGATCCATACCGGTTTCATGCTGCAGGTAGCTGTTGAAACCGACCAGCACCGCTGCCAGACCAACAAAGCTGTGTAGAACCGCCACCAGCTCTGGCATTTCGGTCATTTCAACTTTCTTCGCCAGACGAATACCGATAGCACCACCGATAACCATCGCCAGCAGGATCCAGCCAACGTTATGGCTATCTGGCCCCAAAATAGTGGCAATTAATGCAATAGCCATCCCGGCAATACCGAAGTAGTTGCCACGTTGAGACGTTTCGTGTTTTGACAGCCCTGCAAGACTACAAATAAACAAGATCGCGGCAACAATGTATGCAGCTGTAACTAATCCACCAGACATTTGTTACCCCTTATCCTTTGCGGAACATTTTCAGCATGCGCTGAGTGACGGTGAAACCACCAAAAATATTGATGCTGGCGATCAGTACCGCGATAAAACTCAGGAAGCTTACCCAGCCACCATGGCCAATTTGCAGCAGCGCGCCAACCACGATAATGCCCGAAATGGCATTGGTGACCGACATCAACGGCGTATGCAGCGCATGCGACACGTTCCACACCACGTAGTAACCCACCACGCAGGAGAGCGCAAAGACGGTAAAGTGACCGAGGAACTCTTTTGGCGCGACGTTTGCCAGCCAGCCGAACAGAATGATCGCCAGCGCCATCAGCGCATATTTGCGCCACGGCGAAGCCGGTTTTTCTGCTTCTTTCGGTGCTTGCGCCACTTTTGGTGCAGCCTGTGGCTGTGCTGAAACCTGGATAGGTGGTGCAGGCCAGGTCACTTCGCCTTCACGAATCACCGTAACGCCGCGAACAACCACATCGTCAAAATCGATAGTGACATTGCCGTCTTTTTCTTTGCACAGCAATTTCAGCAGGTTAACCAGGTTGGTGCCGTAGAGCTGGGATGACTGCGTTGGCAGACGGCCCGCAAGGTCGGTATAGCCAATCACCTTCACACCGCTGGCGGTAGTGATGATTTTATTCGCCACGGTGTATTCGCAGTTACCGCCGTTTTGCGCAGCCAGATCGACAATCACGCTGCCTGGGGTCATCGAATCAACCATTTCACGGGTGATAAGTTTCGGTGCCGGTTTACCTGGGATTAACGCGGTAGTGACGATGATATCGACTTCTTTCGCCTGTGCGGCAAACAGCGCCATTTCTGCGGCGATAAATGCTTCGGACATCACTTTCGCGTAACCGTCGCCGCTACCCGCTTCTTCTTTGAAGTCCAGTTCAAGGAACTCGGCGCCCATACTCTGCACCTGTTCTTTCACTTCCGGGCGGGTGTCGAACGCACGCACGATAGCACCGAGGCTGTTTGCCGCACCGATAGCGGCAAGGCCAGCAACACCGGCACCAATCACCATAACTTTAGCCGGTGGGACTTTCCCGGCGGCAGTGATTTGTCCGGTGAAGAAGCGACCAAATTCGTGGGCGGCTTCAACGATAGCGCGATAACCGGCAATGTTTGCCATCGAGCTTAACGCATCGAGCGACTGGGCGCGGGAGATACGCGGCACCGAGTCCATCGCCATCACGTTAATCTGACGTTCGGCCAGTTTTGCCATCAGTTCGGCATTTTGCGCCGGCCAGATAAAGCTGATTAATGTCGTGCCTGGATTGAGATTTGGGATCTCTTCATCCAGCGGCGCGTTAACCTTCAGGATAACATCCGATTGCCAGACCGCTTCGCCTGAGACAATCTCTGCGCCAGCCTGCACAAACGCGTCATCATCAAAACTGGCGAGTTTTCCCGCGCCACTTTCAATTGCCACGCTAAAACCGAGCTTAAGCAGCTGCTCTACCGTTTTCGGCGTCGCTGCGACTCGCGTTTCCTGGGCCCACCTCTCTTTTGGTACACCAATACGCATAACTATTCCCTTCCATCGGTTCTTATAGGATGGTTTGCCATTTTGCCAGTTTGTTGCGTCTGACGCTTTGTGAGCTAACAGGCGAACAACCTGAATAAATAAAACAGTAACAAACTGACTATAACCTACTGAAAATACCGACTGTGATCTAGCGCCAAAAAATACTATTTTTGCATTAATTGCCAAATAATGAGTTCAGCGGCCTACAAACAGCGATATTTACCCCGATTTGCTCAGCGAGCCTCATAATTCGCTTCATCAATACGGGAAAACATGATTTTTCGCGGGCACGATCGGCAAATTAACATCCCATTAACTTAAAAAAGTCATATGGTTGACCGCTTTTAGTGGTCAAGCGCCCGTTTTTTCAACATATCAGGAAAAGTTATTCAAAACCGTCACTGGGTTCGCATCTGACATTAAAAATGACGCAGACAGTCGCATCGTTTCAATGCCATAATCGGATGTTTTCCCATAATTAACATTTCCCGAATTTGGTTTGCGCAAGGCGAAGGATTATTTTTATGAAGCTTAAGAACACCCTCCTCGTGTCCGCCATGTTGTGTGCCGCGGCGATGTCCGCTCATGCAGCTACTGAGCTGACCCCGGAGCAAGCGTCCGCACTGAAACCTTATGACCGCGTTGTCATCACCGGTCGTTTTACCGCCATTGGCGATGCTGTGCAGGCGATATCCCGCAAAGCAGACAAAGAAGGCGCAGCCTCTTTTTATGTTGTCGACACCTCAGATTACGGTAACAGCGGTAACTGGCGCGTTACGGCCGATTTCTATAAAGAAGATGCCGTAAAAGCAGAAGCCCCAAAAAACCGCGTGATTAATGGCGTGGTGGAGCTGCCAAAAGACCAGGCCGTTGCGTTAGTTCCCTTTGACACCGTGACCGTTCAGGGCTTCTACCGCAGCCAGCCGGATGTTAACGCTGCTATCACTAAGGCGGCGAAAGCGAAGGGAGCAGCCTCCTTCTTTATCGTGCGTCAGGTTGATGCAAACGACGGCGGCAACCAGCGCGTGACGGCGTATATCTATAAAGCCGATGCCAAAAAACGCTCTCTGCAAAGTGCCGACGTAATTCCTGCTGATTCCGATGCCGGGCGTAAAGCGCTGGCAGAAGGTGGCGAAGCGGCGAAACAAGTTGAGATCCCAGGCGTGGCAACCACTTCTGCTGTCGGCGCGGGTACTGGCGTTGGCCTGTTCTTCGAAACCCAGTCTTCTAAGGGTGGACGTTACAGTGTCACACTGCCAAATGGTACGAAGGTTGAAGAACTGAACAAAGCTGCCGCTGCGCAGATGGTGCCTTTCGACAGCATTAAGTTCACCGGTAACTACGGCAACATGACCGAAGTCTCCTACCAGGTGGCGAAACGTGCCGCGAAGAAAGATGCGAAGTATTACCACATTACACGTCAGTGGCAGGAACGTGGCGGCAACGTCACTATCAGCGCAGACCTGTATAAGTAATCTAGTTTCAAGCCAGGCCTACGTTCAACGATAGCCCGGACGAGGCGTAGGCCGACTCCGGGGAAGCATCGAATACTAAGGCGACACTCGTCGCCTTTTTTACGCCTTTCCACCATACATTGTTGCATGTATGCATCGCTCTCCGTAAAATCGCCGCCTCAGCGCAATCCCCCATGTTTATGCGATTTCGCCAAATAAATATTCTCCTTCTTCTCTTTCCACGACAGGAATCACATGGAAAAGAAATTAGGGCTTAGTGCCCTGACTGCTCTGGTTCTGAGCTCTATGCTCGGCGCGGGCGTGTTTAGCCTTCCTCAGAACATGGCACAGGTTGCCAGCCCCGCCGCACTACTGATTGGCTGGGCGATTACCGGCGTCGGCATTCTGTTTCTCGCTATCGCCATGCTGGTACTGACCCGCATTCGTCCTGACCTGGACGGCGGTATCTTTACCTATGCGCGTGAAGGGTTTGGCGAGTTGATTGGTTTTTGCTCGGCCTGGGGTTACTGGCTTTGCGCGGTGATCGCTAACGTTTCCTATCTGGTTATCGTGTTCTCTGCCTTGAGCTTCTTTACCGACACGCCAGAGCTGCGCCTGTTTGGCGACGGCAATACCTGGCAGTCGATTGTTGGCGCGTCGGTGTTACTGTGGGTGGTTCATTTTCTCGTATTGCGCGGCGTGCAGACCGCCGCCAGCATCAATCTGGCGGCGACGCTGGCGAAACTCGTGCCCCTTGGACTGTTTGTCGTGTTGGCGGCCATCGCCTTTAATAGCGATGTCTTCACCCTCGATTTCCACGGTATTGATCTAGGTGTGCCGGTATGGGAACAGGTAAAAAATACCATGCTGATCACTCTATGGGTGTTTATCGGTGTGGAAGGCGCGGTGGTGGTCTCCGCCCGGGCGCGGAATAAAAAAGACGTCGGCCGCGCTACGCTGCTGGCGGTTATCTCCGCGCTGAGCGTGTATCTGCTGGTGACATTGCTATCAATGGGCGTGGTTGCCCGTCCGGAACTGGCCGAAATGCGTAATCCCTCAATGGCGGGGATCATGGTGCGGATGATGGGCTCCTGGGGTGAAATTGTGATTGCCGCCGGGTTGATTGTCTCGGTCTGCGGCGCCTACTTAAGCTGGACGATCATGGCTGCCGAAGTCCCGCTGCTGGCGGCAACGCATAAAGCCTTCCCACGTATTTTCGCGCGTCAGAATGCCAATAATGCACCCGCGGCTTCGCTGTGGTTAACCAACCTGAGCGTGCAGGCGAGTCTGGTACTGATTTGGCTAACCGGTTCGGATTACAACACCCTGCTGACCATCGCTTCCGAGATGATTCTGGTACCGTATTTCCTGGTCGGTGCATTCTTATTAAAGATTGCCCAACGCCCCCTGCATAAGGTGATTGGTGTCGGAGCCTGTATTTATGGCTTATGGTTATTGTATGCTTCCGGGCCGATGCATCTACTGCTGTCGGTCGTGCTGTATGCACCGGGACTCTTCGTGTTTATTTATGCGCGACGTACCCATGACGATAACGTCTTGTTGAAACGTCGCGAACTGGCTTTGATCGGTTTGCTTCTGGTTGCCTCGGTTCCGGCAACGTGGATGCTGGTGAGGTAATGTGTGCGGCCTCATCGTCAATGTGAAAAGGAAATAACGATGGAAAACAGGCTATCACGTCCAATCCTGATTACCGGTGGAGGCCGTCGTATCGGCCTCGCCCTTGCCCACCATTTTCTCACTCAGCAGCAACCGGTGATTCTGAGCTACCGCACCCACTATCCGTCGATTGACGTGATGCGAAAAGCTGGTGCGGTGTGCATTCAGGCGGATTTTTCCAGCGACGAAGGTATTTACGCATTCGCCGATAGCGTTCGCGCGCACTGCACCAGCCTGCGCGGCATTATCCATAACGCCAGCGGCTGGCTGGCAGAAAGCCCAACCGCCTCGCTAAGCCACGTCCTGAACGCGATGCTGCAAATTCACGTCCATGCGCCCTACCTGCTCAACCATACCCTGGAAGATTTGCTACGTGGTCACGGGCACGCGGAAGGCGATATTATCCATTTTACGGATTATGTGGTGGAACGCGGCAGCGACAAGCACATTGCCTATGCCGCCAGTAAAGCGGCACTCGACAATATGACACGTTCGTTTGCCCGCAAACTGGCGCCGGAAGTGAAGGTCAACGCCATTGCGCCAGCATTAGTGCTGTTCAACGAAACCGATGATGAAGCGTATCGCCAGAAGGCGTTGAACAAGTCGTTGATGAAAATCGCCGCCGGAGAAAAAGAGGTCATCGATCTGGTCGATTATATTCTCGGCAGTTGTTACGTCACCGGGCGGACCTTCGCCGTCGACGGCGGCAGACCGCTGGTTTAGTGAAAGCGTCCCCATAGGAAAATCAGCAACCAGGCACTGAGTCCCCAGCAGGCCACCGCGCCTGCTAGCGCCATCGGCAGGCGCATCATCCCGGTGAAATACCACAGCGACAGCAAATAGATAAAGTACGGAATTATCGACCACATGCCAAATACAATGGTGGCGCGCAGCGCCTCGGTTCCGCGTTCGCTGGCAACAATATAGTGTGCAATCAGCGCAAAGGTTGGGAAAAGCGGGATAAGCCCAGCAATGGCATAGTTCTTGGTTTTCGCCAGGACGCCTATCAACACCACCACCAGCGCGCCAAGCAGCGCCTTTATTAACAACCCCATTTCATTATTCACTCAAAAACAACATGTGAGTCCAGCATAACGGAAGCGCTTATCTTTATGAATAGAAAGCATCTATTCATCACATTAACTTATTACCTAGAAAATTGATCCATCACAACCCAAAGGTATGATGAATCCCTACAATCATCATACTCATTTAGTCGTACCTCTCCATCATTAAGGCCACCGTTTTGTCCAGACTACGCCGCACCCTTATTGCGCTGCTAACCTGCGTCCCTCTCCTTGCTCATGCCTCAGCCCCAACCGAAATCACCACCGCATGGCCGGTCAACGTCGGGCCATTAAATCCCCATCTGTATACTCCCAACCAGATGTTTGCTCAAAGTATGGTCTACGAACCGCTGGTGAAGTATCAGGCCGATGGCTCAGTAAAACCGTGGCTGGCAAAAAGCTGGACCCACTCAGCGGACGGTAAAACCTGGTCTTTTATTCTGCGTGATGACGTAACCTTCTCAAACGGCGAAGTCTTCGATGCGAAGGCCGCAGCGGAGAACTTCCGTGCCGTGCTCGATAACCGTCAGCGCCATGCCTGGCTCGAACTGGTTAATCAGATTGTTGACGTCAAGGTACTGGGCAAAACTGAACTGCAAATTACGCTTAAGGATGCTTATTATCCTTTCCTGCAAGAGCTGGCGCTTCCGCGCCCATTTCGTTTTATCGCCCCTTCACAGTTTAAAAATAATGAGACGATGAACGGTATCAAAGCCCCCATTGGCACCGGGCCGTGGGTGTTACAAGCCTCGAAACTTAACCAGTACGATGTGCTGGTGCGAAACGAGCATTACTGGGGTGAAAAACCGCCACTGCAAAAGATTACGGTCAACGTCATCCCCGACCCGACGACACGTGCGGTCGCCTTTGAAACCGGTGATATTGACCTGCTGTACGGTAATGAAGGTCTGCTGCCGCTCGACACCTTCGCGCGCTTTGCCCACAACCCGCAATACCGCACCCAGCTTTCTGCGCCGGTTGAAACCGTGATACTGGCGCTGAACTCCGCCAAAGCGCCCACCGACGAGCTATTGGTACGCGAAGCGCTAAACTATTCCGTCAATAAAAAATCGCTAATCGATAACGCGCTGTATGGCACTCAACAGGTCGCCGATACGCTGTTTTCTCCGACCGTGCCTTACGCTGACATCGGCCTTAAACCGCGTCAGTACGATCCACAACGCGCCTGCACACTGCTGGAGAAAGCAGGCTGGACGCTGCCTACCGGCAAGACAGTCCGTGAAAGATCGGGCAAGCCGCTACAAATTGAGCTGGCCTATATCGGTACCGATGCGCTCAACAAATCCATGGCTGAAATTGTACAGGCCGACATGCGCAAAATTGGCGTTGATGTGACGTTAGTGGGCGAAGAAGAAAGCAGCATTTACGCCCGCATGCGGGATGGCCACTTCGGCATGATTTTCTCCCGCACCTGGGGGGCACCGTACGATCCTCATGCCTTTATGAGCTCAATGCGTGTGCCGTCACATGCGGATTACCAGGCGCAACAAGGCCTGGCAGATAAGGCCATCATCGATAAAGAAATTAGTCTTGTGCTGACCACCACCGATGAAGCGCAACGCAAATCACTGTATCGCGATATTTTGACACGATTGCACAACGATGCGGTTTACCTGCCTATTAGCTATATGTCGATGATGATCGTGGCAAAACCAGAGCTGGGGTCAATTCCTTACGCCCCCATCACCTCCGATATTCCCTTTGAACAGATAAAACCGGTAACCCGCTAATGCTACGTTATATTGCGCGGCGTATTTTGCTGCTCATCCCCATGATTTTCGCCGCGTCAGTGATTATCTTCCTGATGCTGCGACTGGGTACCGGCGACCCAGCACTCGACTATTTGCGCCTTTCAAACCTGCCACCTACGCCTGATATGGTCGCGTCTACGCGGATTATACTGGGGCTGGATCAACCGCTTATCGTGCAGTACGGCAGTTGGTTGTGGAAAGCGCTTCATATGGATTTTGGCATCTCCTTCGCCACACAGCGCCCTGTGCTGGTTGACATTTTGGCGTTCCTGCCCGCCACCCTTGAACTGGCCGGTGCCGCACTGGTGCTGATCCTGCTGACCTCTGTCCCGCTTGGAATTTGGGCGGCACGTCACCGTGACCAACTGCCCGATTTCGTTGTGCGGGTTATCGCCTTCCTCGGCGTCTCAATGCCCAATTTCTGGCTGGCCTTTCTGCTGGTGATGTTTTTCTCAGTGTACCTGAGATGGTTACCTGCACTGGGTTATGGCGGTTGGCAACATCTTGTTTTACCTTCGGTTTCCATTGCCTTTATGTCGCTGGCGATTAACGCCCGTCTGCTGCGGGCCAGTATGCTGGAAGTTGCCGGGCAGCGGCATGTCACCTGGGCGCGCTTACGAGGGTTAAATGATAAGCAAACCGAGCGTCGCCATATTCTGCGTAATGCCTCGCTGCCGATGATCACCGCCGTTGGCATGCATATCGGCGAACTGATTGGCGGCACGATGATTATCGAAAATATCTTTGCCTGCCCGGGCGTTGGGCGTTATGCCGTCTCAGCGATATTTAACCGTGACTACCCGGTTATCCAATGCTTTACGCTGATGATGGTGGTGGTTTTTGTGTTCTGTAACCTGATTGTTGACCTGCTAAACGCAGCGCTAGACCCGCGTATTCGCCGTCATGAAGGAGCGCACTCGTGAATTTTTTCCTTTCTGCGCGCGGGTCTGTCCGGTTAGCCCTCGTCATTATCATATTACTGGCGTTCATTGCCCTCACCAGTCAGTGGTGGCTCCCGTTTGATCCTCAGGCGATTGATTTACCGTCCCGTTTATTATCACCGAATAGCCATCACTGGTTGGGAACAGACCATTTGGGGCGCGATATTTTCTCGCGTCTGCTGGCAGCAACCCGCGTGTCGCTCGGTTCCGTCATGGTCTGCCTGCTGCTGGTTCTGGCGCTGGGGTTAATCGTTGGCGGTAGCGCCGGGCTTATTGGCGGTCGCGTCGATCAGGCCACCATGCGCGTCGCCGATCTGTTTATGACCTTCCCGACCTCAATACTCTCTTTCTTCCTGGTTGGCGTGCTGGGAACCGGGTTGACCAATGTCATTATCGCCATCGCGCTCTCTCACTGGGCGTGGTACGCGCGAATGGTGCGCAGCCTGGTTATCTCGCTGCGCCAGCGGGAATTTGTGTTGGCTTCTCGTCTTTGCGGGGCGGGTCATATCCGCGTGTTTGTCGATCACCTGGCAGGAGCGGTGCTTCCTTCACTGCTGGTGCTGGCGACGCTGGATATTGGCCACATGATGCTGCACGTGGCCGGTATGTCATTCCTCGGCCTCGGGGTAACCGCCCCCACGGCCGAATGGGGCGTGATGATTAACGACGCTCGCCAGTATATCTGGACCCAGCCGCTGCAAATGTTCTGGCCGGGGCTGGCGCTGTTTATCAGCGTGATGGCCTTTAATCTATTAGGGGATGCACTGCGCGATCATCTGGATCCTCATCTGGACACGGAGCATGCTCACTGATGCCACAACACATCGAACTGCAGAATCTCGCTTTGCATGCCGAGCGCCCGCTGGTCAACGGTGTATCGCTGACACTGACGCGCGGACGCGTATTGGCGTTGGTAGGCGGCAGTGGGAGCGGAAAATCGCTGACCTGCGCCGCTACGCTGGGTATTTTACCCACCGGCGTCCGACAGACTGCGGGAACCGTTTTGCTAGACGGACACCCGGTTTCACCAGCTAGCCTGCGCGGGGTAAAAATTGCCACCATTATGCAGAACCCGCGGAGCGCCTTTAACCCGCTGCACACCATGGCCTCACATGCCCGAGAAACCTGCCAGGCGCTAGGTAAATCCTCTGATGAGCGCTCGCTTATCACCGCGTTAGAAGCCGTGGGATTAGATGATGCGGCTCGGGTGTTGAAACTCTATCCCTTCGAGATGAGCGGCGGCATGCTGCAACGCATGATGATCGCCATGGCGATATTATGCGATGCGCCGTTTATCATTGCCGATGAACCGACCACCGACCTGGATGTGGTCGCTCAAGCGCGTATTCTCGATTTGCTGGAAAGTATGATGCAAACACGTTCACCCGGCATGCTGCTGGTGACCCATGATATGGGCGTCGTGGCCCGGCTGGCTGATGATGTGGCGGTGATGGATTGCGGAAATATCGTCGAATTTGGCGCTGTTGAAACTATTTTCAGTACTCCCAAACATCCCGTGACCCGCAATCTGGTTTCTGCGCATCTGGCCTTGTACGCAATGGAGCTCACCTTATGACATTACTCTGCGTATCCGCCCTTTCACATCACTATACGCACGCAAACCTGGGCGGGAAGCATCAGCATCATGCCGTGTTGAAAAACGTCTCTTTAACACTGCAACATGGTGAAACCGTTGCGCTATTAGGGCGTAGCGGCTGTGGAAAAAGTACGCTGGCACGCCTACTGATCGGGCTGGAGATACCTTCGCAGGGCAGCATTAGCTGGCGCGATGAACCACTCACTGGGCTAAACCGCGCAAAGCAAAAAGCCTTCCGGCGCGACATTCAGATGGTCTTTCAGGATTCGATAAGCGCAGTCAATCCCCGTAAAACGGTGCGTGAGATTTTACGCGAACCGATGCGCCACCTGTTGTCGCTCTCTAAGGCTGAACAATTAACACGCGCCCGAGAAATGCTCAATGCGGTGGATCTCGACGATAGCGTGCTCGACAAACGTCCTCCACAGTTAAGCGGCGGGCAGCTCCAACGCGTTTGTCTGGCTCGGGCATTAACCGTAGAGCCAAAGCTGCTGATCCTGGATGAAGCGGTGTCAAATCTTGATCTGGTGTTGCAAGCAGGCGTCATTCGCTTACTCAAAAAACTCCAGCAGCAATTCGGCACCGCCTGTCTGTTTATCACCCACGATTTACGGCTGGTGGAACGCTTTTGTCAGCGGGTAATGGTGATGGATGAGGGGCAAATTGTTGAGACACAAACAATCGGTGACACATTAACCTTTTCCTCCGACGCGGGGCGTATGTTACAAAAAGCGGTCCTTCCCGCCTTCCCCACACGCCGAAATAAGGTTTAAGCCCTATGCAACGAGTGACTATCACCCTTGATGACGACTTACTGGAAATGCTGGATGCTTTGAGCCAGCGCCGGAGCTATAACAACCGCTCCGAAGCGATTCGCGATATTTTGCGTGACGCCCTGGCGCAAGAAACGACGCAGCAACACGGCACCCAGGGTTTTGCCGTGCTCTCATATGTTTACGAACATGAGAAACGCGATTTAGCCAGCCGCCTCGTATCAACCCAGCATCATCATCACGATCTTAGCGTTTCTACGCTGCACGTTCATATTAACCACGATGACTGCCTGGAAATTGCAGTACTGAAAGGAGATATGGGAGATGTGCAGCATTTTGCCGATGATGTCATCTCGCAGCGCGGCGTACGTCACGGTCACTTACAGTGTCTGCCAGACAGCGAATGATTTGCACCTGTGATGTTTGCGGTTTTTTCGGTATCGTAGCGTTTTTCCCTCAGTGCGTAGAGTAATGAATAAGATCGTTTATGTTGAGGATGATCCCGATGTCGGGGCGTTGATCGCCGCGTATCTGGGCAAGCATGATATGGATGTCATCGTTGAACCGCGCGGTGATAATGCCGAAGCAACTATTGCCCGCGAAAAACCCGATCTGGTGCTGCTGGATATTATGCTGCCGGGAAAAGACGGCATGACGCTGTGCCGCGATCTGCGCGGGCAGTGGCAAGGGCCGATTGTGCTGCTCACCTCGCTGGACAGCGATATGAACCATATCCTGTCGCTGGAAATGGGCGCGAACGACTATATCCTGAAAACGACCCCACCCGCCGTGCTATTGGCCCGCTTGCGTCTGCATCTGCGTCAGAATCCGTCGAGCAATAATAATGCCGCCACGACACTCTCGTCCTTAACGCCGCACAAAGCGCTGCGCTTCGGCGCGCTATCCATAGATCCGGTGAATCGTCAGGTTCTCCTGAGCGGCGAAAATATTGCGCTCTCAACCGCTGATTTCGATCTACTGTGGGAAATGGCAACGCATGCGGGTCAGATTATGGACAGGGATGCGCTGTTGAAAAATCTGCGCGGGGTAAGCTATGACGGGATGGACAGGAGCGTAGACGTGGCCATCTCGCGCCTACGTAAGAAACTGCTCGATAGCGCCACGGAACCTTATCGTATTAAAACCGTGCGCAATAAAGGCTATCTGTTTGCCCCGCACGCCTGGGAATAAGGTCATCGCCAACAGCATTTTATGCTAGTGCTGAAATTACAACCCTCGAGAACTTTCTCACCACCCTATGCTGAAACAGCGTATTTATGCTGTCAGTTGCGTTATTTTTCCGCAACCGGCAGCATTTTATAAAATTTAGCTAGCCGAGTAACTCAGCCGCATTCACGCCGCGAGCAAAACCGGCTTCCAGCAGGCCTAACGTCACGTCATAAATCGCTTTTGCCCCAAGGTTTTCCCCTTCTAGCGGGAAACTTAACACCGCGTCACGCACCACCGTCATCACCAGGCCTAAATCTGTCCCCGAACGAATGGTCGAGTTGACGCAGAACCCGGCGACAGCACCGATGACCGTCACTTCGTTTATATTTGCCTCCTGCAACCAGGCATAAAGATCGGTTGAGCTAAAAGCCGATGACGTCGTTTTTATAAACACGGGTTCACCTTCGCGCTCTTCAAAACCGCTGACCGGTGAGAATGGAACTGCCTGTCTGTGCATCGGCGAACCGGGCTCAAGCGTTTCATGGCGGACGTGAAGCACCGGTTTTCCCGCCGCCCGAAACGCCGCTATCACTGACAGCATATTTGCCATGCTATTGGTTGGATAAAACGCCATCCCACCCTCAATTCGCTGAGCCACAAACTCTTGCATATCGATAACCAGTAATGCCTGCATAGCGCCTCCCTGTATGTTAAAAAACCAATTTACGCAGGCTGTACCGTGATAACAAGCTGCTGATATTAATATGTGAATATGATAATCCAGCTCAGATAACAAAACGGTACAAAGACACACTTTTTGTATGCCAATATGGTGTTTTTATCTTTATAATCCGCCTCGGACTCTTATCCATACTGGATAAGGGGTAATTTACCGAAAACAACTCTTTCCGGCATTTCAGGTGCTGAATGGGGCAAGAGGCTTACAAGATGTTCACCACGCTCGCCTATGTTGTGCTTTTTTTAATCTGTTGCTGGGGTATATTCCAGATAGACCGCAAAAGCCAATCATTATCCCGCGCTGTTTTTATCGCCATTTTTATTGGCGCCGCTATTGGCTTATCGTTGCATTTTATCGCGACCGAAAGCAGTAAAACCGTCATTGACTGGTACAGTATTATCGGTAATGGCTATGTGAATTTATTAAAACTGGTCGCGGTTCCGCTGATCTTTATCTCCATTCTTTCTGCCATCAATAAACTCGACAATAATGCCGGGATTGGCAAAATGTCCCTGACCATCGTCGCCTGCATGTTGCTGCTGGTGATGGTTGCAGGCTTTGTCGGTCTGTTGACCGCACACGTTATCGGTTTAGACGCCAGCGCCTTTGGACATATGCAGTCGACGCTCACCGCCGATGATGTCAGCAAAACCGCTGCCGTATCATTACCACAGCTGCTGACCTCGCTTATTCCAACAAATGTATTCCTCGATCTTACCGGAGCCCGTAGCGTGTCGGTCATTGGCATCGTGATATTTACCCTGCTGGCCGGTATTGCTTTACTGAAAGTGAAGAAAGATGCTCCAGAAGAAGGAGAAAAATTAAGCGCGGGCATTAATGCTATTCAGATTTGGGTCATGAAGATGGTGCGTATTGTTATTGCGCTGACGCCTTATGGTGTCATGGCTTTAATGGCTAAAGTCTTCTCCACGTATCAGCTTGCGCAATTTACCAGTCTGCTCGGGTTTATTGCCGCCTGTTATCTGGCGGTTGCCATGATGTTTATTGTACACGCGATAATTCTTGTCCTGAGTGGTCATAATCCCCTGCATTATTATAAAACCGTCTGGCCAGTACTGACCTTCGCCTTTGTTTCACGCAGCAGCGCCGCCGCTATTCCGCTGGCTATTTCCGCACAGGAAAAATTCGGCGTTCCGAGCACTATCGCGAATATTGCGGCGTCGTTTGGTTCAAGCATGGGGCAAAACGGCTGTGCGGGGATTTATCCGGCGATTATGGTCGCCATGATCGCGCCAACGATGGGTATCGACCCGCTCTCATTCCACTTCCTGGCAACCTTGCTACCGGCCATTGCGCTGGGTTCAATCGGCGTTGCCGGCGTTGGCGGTGGCGGCACCTTCGCCGCGCTGATTGTGCTGTCGACGTTGAACTTCCCGGTTGCGCTGGTCGGTATTTTCATTGCCATTGAACCGATTGTCGACATGGCGCGTACTGCGCTTAACGTCAATGGCTCGATGATGTCTGGGGTTACTGCCAGCCGGGTGCTGGATACCAAAGAACAAGAGAAACAGTCGAGCGTCACGCTCAATTGATAGTCAATGCCTCAGCGCCCTGAACGCTGAGGCATTATTCTTAGTGGCTATGTAAGTATGCCGTTGAAGCTGAAAGCGCTGTTTCCGCCTTTTTATCCGCCCGCATAAAGTAGAACGTCACCAGGAACAGCCCAATCATAAACGGCACTTCATATAACTCTTCCATCAGATCGGCATAGTGCACATCACGCACAAAAAGTGGCGCCAACAGACGATGATGCTCGACCGTATCGGAAATTAAGAAAGCTAACGCCGTTACCGCCAACAACCACACCGGAAGTGAATTCTCTCGCATTCTGCGGGCAATTTCCTGGCGCAACGATGATGACAGCAAACACAGCAGCAGCCCACCCACCAAAACTACCGAGATAATTCTAAAGACGGTATGCGGCATTTCCGGGAAGTACACGCGCCCCCAACTGGTGCTACGCCCCAGCAAGACCACCCACCACATCACCGCCCACAGCCAGAATTGCTTTTCGCCCTTCGGCCTGGAAAAAGGTTTGATGTACCAGGCGGTAAATAGCGCCCCAAACAGCAACCATAATGCCTGCAAATTTTCAATTTGCGAGACAACCGCGCCGCCAAGCAATGGAATATGCCAATCAGCCGCCCATGGGAACAGCGCTGATAGCACAACAAGCCCAATCGCCGGTGTTGTTATTTGCGTGTCGAATTTCATAGATTAATAGCCACATTGAGAATCTGCCTATCATCATAAAATTTTACTTTGGTTAGCCATTAGCAACGCATGCGCTTTTCTTAAGGTTATCTTAATGTTCGCATGAAAAGTGAAACGTCTTGCTGAGAAATGCAGCAAAAGCATCTCAATTCACCATTCACGGCTGCAGAAATGACCGCTCAAAACCATATTGGCATTGTGGGTATCTTATCAATGGCTGGTGACAGCGGCTGCAGCGACAGGATGATCGGACGAAGCAACAATAGTTGCCCTGGCGACCGGATGGTAACCGTTATCACTGGTTGCCGCCGCAACTGCAACCGGGTGATCGGCAGTCGCAACCGTGGTTGCTCTTGCAACAGGATGACGACCATTATTTCCTGTTGCCGCAGCTACTGCCACAGGATGGTCAGATGAGGCAACAACCGTGGCTCTCGCCACTGGATGATAATTAGCAAATGCAGATACAGAGGCGGAAGCTAAAACTAAAGTTAATATCATTTTTTTCACAGTATTCTCTCAGTAATTTCTGGTTTTTATTTTCTGGCGAGCCCCCTACTTTGAACAAATTAAAAAGAAATGTGCAATATGAAACCATACTGTTCTCAATTTAATTAATCATTAGACGAGCAAGATTGATTATCAAAGGTAATACGCCGTCATGAAAAGTCATTTTTAGTTTAATTTTGGATAACGACAACCACCTTAATAAATAGTGCATTTATTTCAATTAGTTCCAGTCTGGTGACTTCTTCATCCATAGAAATGGTGACAGAAATTCCACATCTGTAGGGACAAAGAAATACAAGAAGCGGCCTGCAAAACATCTATTTAACACCGCCGACCGAATCAAACACGCCACACTTATGCATGTAGCATATTGTCAGCCGGTGCAAACCCTGCTTTCATAGCAACACAAATAGGTCATGAAATTGCGGAAATGATTCACACTATTTATTCGACCTGGATACAAGAACTTGATGGGGATCAGATTGATTTCCTGAATCAGAGGATTGGGGGTTATGCTATCGCCCCTATTGAACAAAGTGATATGGCTAGCCAATTGAATTTCGGTGATATTTTATGAAGAAGCTGTTTGTGCAGTTTTACCTGCTACTGTTTGTCTGCTTCCTGGTCATGACCATGCTTGTCGGCCTGGTCTACAAATTCACCGCCGAACGCGCAGGCCGCCAATCTCTTGACGACCTGATGAAAAGCTCCCTCTATCTTATGCGTAGCGAGCTGCGCGAAATCCCACCTCGTAACTGGAGTAAAACCCTTAACGAGTTGGATTTGAATTTGTCGTTTGACCTGCGTATTGAGCCACTGAATAAATTCAAGCTTGAAGACAGCGCCATGCGACATTTGCGGGCCGGTGATATCGTCGCCCTCGATGACCAGTACACCTTTATTCAGCGCATCCCTCGCAGCCACTACGTCCTGGCGGTTGGCCCCATTCCTTATCTCTACTTTATGCATGAGATGCGGCTTTTGGATATTGCGCTGATGGCCTTCATCGCCATATCGCTGGCCTTCCCGGTATTTATCTGGATGCGTCCGCACTGGCAGGACATGCTGAGGCTGGAAAGTGCGGCGCAACGTTTCGGTGATGGGCACCTGGGCGAGCGAATTCACTTTGATAGCATGTCGAGTTTCGAGCGTCTCGGCGTCGCGTTTAATCAGATGGCCGACAATATCAACGCGTTAATTGCCAGCAAAAAACAGCTGATTGACGGTATCGCCCACGAACTGCGCACACCGCTGGTGCGTTTACGTTACCGCCTGGAGATGAGTGAAAACCTGACCGAGCCGGAATCGCAGGCGTTAAACCGTGATATCGGGCAACTGGAAGCGCTGATAGAAGAGTTGCTGACCTACGCTCGTCTCGACCGGCCGCAAACCGAACTGTCGTTGACGTCCCCCGACCTGCCGGGCTGGATCGCCGCGCACGTAGAAGATGTGCAATCCGTCACGCCACAACGTGAAGTGGTGCTGGGTCAATTGACGCGCGGTGATTATGGTGCACTGGATATGCGTTTAATGGAGCGCGTGTTGGACAACCTGATTAATAACGCCATGCGCTATAGCCAGAGCAAGATCCAGGTCAGTCTCACGCTAAGCGGCAGCACAGCCTGTTTACAGGTTGAAGATGATGGCCCGGGCATTGCCGCCAGCGAACGTGAACGGGTTTTTGAGCCGTTTGTACGTCTTGATCCCAGCCGCGATCGGGCAACCGGTGGCTGCGGATTAGGTTTAGCCATCGTACACTCTATCGCCGTCGCAATGGGCGGACATGCCAACTGTGTCGAAAGTTCGCTGGGCGGCGCCTGTTTCCGTTTGTCGTGGCCTATTTACCATCACATTTCCATCCCCGCCGCTAGCTGACCGGGGTTTGCACGGCGGTTAATCCCGGCGTAGAATAAAACCAGAAACAGTATGTTGTAACTAATTCGATTATTTGGGGATAACGATGGCCAGCTACGACCTCGCGTTACGCTTAACCGATACTTTTCGTCAGATGGAACGCGATCTCGCTATGCTGCGTGATGAGCTGGCCGAATGTCGCCTATTAACCGCGCGGGTGTTTGAACTTCCCGAGGTGAGTAAGACGACCGAAACCGCGCCGATGTCGCAAATCAAGGTGGTGCAGCATATCGGACAATCGGCCTTCACCCGTGCACTACAGCATTTTGGCCACCTGTTTATTCAACAGCAATCAGAAAATCGCAGCAGTAAAGCCGCCGTGCGACTGCCCGGCGCCATCTGTTTACAAACCAGCGCCGAGCAGCACCAGTCTCTTGCCGCCCGCGTTGCCCGCATTAATACGCTGAAGGCCGAGTTTGAACAGCTAATCACCGTCGAATCAGGCCTTCCCGCAGTGGCGCGTTTTGAATGGGTACACCGTTATATTCCAGGCTTGATTACGCTCAATGCCTATCGCTCACTCACCCTACTATCCGACCCAAGTACCATCCGCTTTGGCTGGGCGAACAAGCACATCATCAAAAATCTGACTCGCGATGAAGTCATGGCGCAGTTGGAAAAAAGCCTGAAATCACCACGTGCCGTACCGCCGTGGACGCGGGAACAGTGGCAGGCCAAACTGGAACGCGAGTATCAGGATATTGCCGCCTTGCCTCAAAACGCCCGTCTGAAGATTAAGCGCCCGGTGAAGGTACAGCCGATTGCCCGCGTGTGGTATGCAGGGGAACAAAAACAGGTGCAGTACGCCTGCCCCGGCCCGTTGATTGCCATCATTTCAGGCAGAAACGGGGTCAGCGTACCGGACCTGGGTGAATTGCTGAATTACGATGAGGATAACGTGCAGCACCGACATAAACCTCAGGCGCAGCCACTGCAATTAATCATCCCGCGGCTGCACCTTTGGCTGGCAACCGATTAATCACCGCTTATCTGACTGCCGACCATCTCCTGTGGCCGCACCCAGCGGTCAAACTCCTCGGCACTGAGATAGCCCAGCGCCAGCGCAGCATTTTTCAATGTCAGCCCCTCTTTATGCGCTTTTTTGGCTATCTCTGCTGCTTTATCGTAACCAATATGGGTATTGAGCGCGGTAACCAGCATCAGCGACTCATTCAGCAGTTGCTCGATACGCTCACGGTTAGGCTCAATCCCGACCGCACAGTGTTCGTTGAAACTCTCCATTCCATCCGCCAGCAGGCGAATAGATTGCAGCACGTTATGAATGACCATCGGGCGATAGACGTTCAGCTCAAAGTTGCCCGAGGCTCCGCCGATATTCACCGCCACGTCATTGCCGATAACCTGGCAACATAGCATGGTCATCGCTTCGCACTGCGTCGGGTTGACTTTGCCCGGCATGATGGAAGAACCCGGCTCGTTTTCAGGAATGGACAATTCACCAATCCCGCACCGTGGGCCAGAGGCCAACCAGCGTACGTCGTTGGCAATTTTCATCATCGAAGCGGCCAGCCCTTTTAGCGCACCATGTGTGTGGACCAGCGCATCGCAGGTTGCCAGCGCTTCGAATTTATTTGGCGCGGTGACGAAGGACTGCTGGGTGATGGTTGCCAATTCCTGCGCCACCCGCACCGCATATTCTGGATGGGTATTAAGACCGGTTCCCACCGCCGTACCGCCCAGCGCCAGTTCGCTCAGGTGTGGCAAACTGTGTTCGATATGCTGACGGTTGTGCTCCAGCATCGCCACCCAACCGGAAAACTCCTGCCCCAGCGTTAACGGAGTCGCATCCTGCAAGTGGGTGCGGCCAATTTTAACGATATCGCGGAAACGCTCTGATTTCTGACGAAGCGTTTCTTGTAACACCGCCAGTTGCGGCAACAGATGTTCACGCACGGCGATGACGGCGGCGACGTGCATGGCGGTCGGAAACACATCGTTGGAGCTTTGGCTTTTATTCACATCATCATTAGGGTGTACCAACCGCGACATTCCGCGCTCGCCGCCCAGCAGTTCACTGGCGCGGTTAGCCAGCACCTCGTTCATGTTCATATTGCTTTGCGTGCCAGAACCGGTTTGCCAGATAGCCAGCGGGAACTCGTCCGGGTGTTTGTTTGCCAGCACTTCATCGGCAGCGGCAATAATGGCTCCCGCTTTGTCGGGGTGAAGCAGACTTAAATCCTGGTTTACCTTAGCCGCCGCACGCTTGGTGAGCGCGAGAGCATGGATCAGCGAAAGCGGCATTTTCTCAGTCGAGATGCGAAAATGCTCCAGTGAGCGCTGGGTTTGCGCGCCCCACAGTTTATCGGCCGGAACCTCGATAGGCCCCATTGAATCGCTTTCACGGCGTGACGTTGTCATTACCTTCTCCTTGAATTCAAAGTGATTGTGAAGTGACATTGCTCATGCGAAAAAGATAAGTATGGTCGTAGAAATGAAAACCGCCCCGAAGGGCGGTGAAGATTATTTTACGCAGCGGTCGCACTGTGACGACTGAATCTGCTGGAAGAAGTCGTTACCTTTGTCATCCACCAGGATAAACGCCGGGAAGTCTTCCACTTCAATTTTCCAGATGGCTTCCATCCCCAGTTCCGGGTATTCCACACATTCCAGGCTCTTGATGCTGCTCTGCGCCAGAACGGCGGCCGGGCCGCCGATGCTGCCGAGGTAGAATCCACCATGCTTATGACACGCGTCGGTCACCTGCTGGCTCCGGTTGCCTTTCGCCAGCATGATCATACTGCCGCCTTCAGACTGCAATTGATCAACGTAGGAGTCCATGCGCCCTGCGGTAGTTGGTCCCAACGAACCTGACGCGTAGCCTTCCGGCGTTTTTGCCGGGCCCGCATAGTAGATTGGGTGATCTTTAATGTACTGCGGCAAGCCTTCACCGCTGTCCATACGTTCTTTCAGCTTCGCGTGTGCGATGTCGCGTCCCACGATGATGGTGCCGCTCAGCGACAGACGTGTAGAAACCGGGTACTGAGACAGTTGCTTCAAGATGTCGGTCATCGGACGGTTGAGGTCAACTTTAACGGCTTCACCCTCACCGGCTTTACGCAGCGACTCCGGAATGTACTTCCCTGGATTGTTTTCCAGCTTTTCAATCCAGATTCCGTGACGGTTAATCTTGGCTTTGATATTACGGTCAGCGGAGCACGACACCCCCATGCCTACCGGGCACGAGGCGCCGTGACGCGGCAGACGCACCACGCGGATATCGTGGGCGAAGTATTTACCGCCGAACTGCGCGCCCAGACCGAGGTTCTGTGCTTCCTCCAACAGCTCTTTTTCAAGCTCAACGTCGCGGAATGCCTGGCCGTGTTCGTTACCTTCCGTTGGCAGGCCGTCGTAGTATTTGGTCGACGCCAGCTTAACGGTTTTCAACGTGGCTTCTGCTGAGGTACCGCCAATCACAAAGGCGATGTGGTACGGCGGGCAAGCCGCAGTGCCGAGGGTACGCATCTTCTCAACCAGGTAATTTTTGAGCTTCGCCGGGGTGATCAGCGCTTTGGTTTCCTGATAGAGATAGGTTTTGTTCGCCGAACCGCCGCCTTTGGCGATGCACAGGAACTTATATTCGTCGCCGTCAACACTATACAGGTCAATCTGCGCCGGCAGGTTGGTGCCGGTGTTGACCTCTTTGTACATATCCAGCGGGGCGTTTTGCGAATAACGCAGGTTATCTTCAATAAAGGTGTCATAGACGCCACGTGCCAGCGCGGCTTCGTCACCGCCGCCGGTCCAGACGCGCTGGCCTTTTTTACCCATGATTATCGCCGTGCCGGTGTCCTGACAGGTTGGCAGAATGCCTTTGGCGGCGATATCCGAGTTACGCAGGAATTGCAGCGCCACGTACTTGTCGTTTTCGCTGGCTTCCGGGTCGTTCAGGATATCAGCCACTTGCTGCTGGTGTGCGGGGCGGAGCATAAAGGAGGCGTCATGGAAGGCATGTTTGGCGAGAAGCGTCAGCGCTTGCGGGGCAACTTTGAGGACTTCCTGCCCTTCAAATTCTGCGACGGAAACGTAGTCATTACTCAACAGATAGTATTCGGTTTCATCCTTTTTTAACGGAAAAGGATCCTGATAGTAAAAAGGTTTATTCGACATTGTGCTCTCACTTACTGCTTTGATGATTTTATGAAAGGGCAGGTTTTCCATGTGCCCATGTAAAAGCGAGTTACCCTATCGTACACAATTTTTTAACAAAAACTGAGACTAGTACGACTTTTTATTTCTCCAGCATACGTCACCGCATTTTTTTGCTTTAATACAGCCAAAAGAATCCACATTGAAACAGGGCTTGATAATGCAAAAACTCATCAACTCAGTGCAAAACTATGCTTGGGGTAGCAAAACTGCGTTAACGGAACTCTATAAAATGGCCAATCCCGACGGTCTGCCAATGGCAGAACTGTGGATGGGTGCACACCCTAAGAGCAGCTCACGCGTACTGGACAGTCATGGCAAGGAGCAGTCGCTACGCGACGTGATTGCCGCCAACAAAACCAGCTTGCTGGGCGCAAACGTCGCCGAGCGTTTTGGTGAACTCCCTTATTTGTTTAAAGTCCTTTGCGCCGCTCAACCGCTCTCTATTCAGGTGCATCCGAGCAAAAAATCTGCCGAAGTGGGTTTTGCGAAAGAAAATGCCGCCGGTATCCCACTGGACGCCGCCGAACGTAACTACAAAGATCCAAACCATAAGCCTGAGCTGGTTTTCGCCCTCACCCCTTTCCTGGCGATGAATGCCTTCCGCGAATTTGACGAAATTGCCGCACTGTTGACGCCGGTTGCTGAGGCAAACCCGCTCATCGCGCAGTTCATCGCCGCGCCCACCAGCGATAATCTCAGCGCCCTTTTTGCTGGTTTACTGAATTTGCAGGGTGAAGCGAAAGAGCACGCGTTGCGCGTACTTCGCACGGCGCTGGAGAACCAACACGGTGCTGCCTGGGACGCTATCCGCCTGATTGCTGAATTTTATCCCGATGACAGCGGGCTGTTCTCACCTCTGCTGCTAAACGTGGTGCAATTAAACCCGGGCGACGCGATGTTCCTGTTCGCCGAAACCCCGCACGCTTATCTGCGTGGCACCGGCCTGGAAGTGATGGCCAACTCTGACAACGTCCTGCGCGCTGGGCTGACGCCAAAGTATATTGATATCCCGGAACTGGTGGCGAACGTGCAGTTTACGGCCAAACCGGCGAATACGCTGTTAACTCAGCCAGATACGCTTGGCGATACGCTTGATTTCCCGATTCCGGTTGATGATTTTGCCTTCTCCTTGCACCGTCTGCATGCGCAAGAAACCGAGCTGACACAGGACGGCGCAACCATTGTGTTCTGCGTCGATGGCGAAGCGGTATTGCGCAAAAATGATCAGACGCTGGTCTTAGCACCGGGTGAGTCCGCATTTATTGCCGCCGATGAATCACCAATCCAGGTCAGTGGCAGCGGTCGTTTAGCGCGGGTATACAATAAGCTGAAGTAATTACTGCAGTTTCAGGACAGGCTTGCTACTCTTTTGCTTAGCCTTATGACTCAACCAGGCGGCTTCCCCGCCTGGTTTCATTTTATGGATAAATATGATGAAAAAATCGCTGGTTGCCGTAGGTGTTATTGTTGCTTTAGGGGTTGTCTGGACGGGAGGCGCCTGGTACACGGGCAAACAACTGGAGACCCATATTGCTGATATGGTGTCGCAGGCCAACACGCAACTTAAGCTGAGCGCACCAGAAGCTGGCCTTGAAGTGAGCTATCAGGATTATCAGCGCGGCGTGTTCAGCAGCCAACTGAAAATGGTCGTAAAACCGATAGCAGGCGCGGAAAAATCCTGGTTGAAAGCGGGTCAGAGCGTGCTGCTTGATGAGACCGTCAGCCACGGTCCTTTCCCACTGGCTTCACTGAAATCATTCAACCTTGTCCCAGCAATGGCGGCAGTGAACACGCGTTTAGTGAACAACGACGTCACTAAACAACTGTTTGAGATAGCCAAAGGTGAATCTCCGTTTGATATCAATACCCGCATTAGCTACAACGGCGATACCAAATCAGACATCTCACTCAAACCACTGGATTACGAAAAAGACACCGACAAGGTCAGCTTTAGCGGTGGCGAATTCACCGTGTCCGCCGACAATCAGGGTAGTCTGGTGGCCTTAACGGGCGAAGCGAAAAGCGGCCAAATCAACGCCGTTAACGAATACGATCAGAAAGTTCAGGTGACCTTTAATAACCTGAAAACTGATGGCACCAGCAGCCTCGCCTCTTTTGGCGAGCGTATTGGCGACCAGACGATTGACCTGGAACGTCTGGCGATTGCCGTCGAAGGTAAAGACCTGGCTGAACTCAAAGGAATGCGTATTGCCGGTAAGTCCGATCTGAGCGCTGACAAGAAGAAGATCAACAGCCAGCTTGAATACTCGTTGAATAACCTGAAACTGCAAAACCAGGACTTTGGTAGCGGTCAGTTGATGTTCAAAGTTGATGGTATCGATGGTGCAGCGATGCATCAGTTCAGCCAGCAGTATCAGGCTCAAACGCAGGCCTTGCTGGCGGATCCGGGTCTGGCGCAGGATCCCGAGCAGTATCAGCAAAAAGCGGTAGAAGCACTGTTCAGTTCACTGCCAATTCTGATGAAAGGTGACCCGGTTGTGACACTGTCACCATTAAGCTGGAAAAATGCCAAAGGTGAAAGCGCATTCAATCTGTCGCTGGCGCTGAAAGATCCGGCTCAGGCAACCGGGGAAGCACAGACTCTGACGCAGCAGGTTGATCGCAGCGTGAAATCACTTGATGCGAAGCTGACCATCCCAATGGATATGGCGACTGAGCTGATGACCCAGGTTGCGCGTCTTGAAGGCTACCAGCAAGAAGATGCCGCCAAGCTTGCAAAACAGCAGGTACAAGGTCTGGCAGCAATGGGGCAAATGTTCCGTCTGACTACCACTGCTGACAACGCTATCAGCAGCAGCCTGCAGTATGCGAATGGCCAGGTCACGCTGAATGGTCAGAAAATGTCGCTGGAAGATCTGGTGGGCATGTTTGGTATGCCGGGTTTGACTGAACCAGCCGTACCGGCGCCTTTACCAGCACCATAACTAATATTTCCGTTATCAAATGCATACAGCGCCTCTTCGAGGCGCTTTTTATTTCCACGCCACCAGCCGCGGCGGCATGATCACGTTTCTGGCACCACCCTGAACATTATCAATACGTTGTAATATCCTCTCAGCGACGCTCTGGCCCATTTCACGCGCGGGTATGGTCACCCAGGTCAGCGGAACATCATCTAGCGCACGCTCTGGTACATCAGCAAAAGCCGCCAGTGCTACCCGCTGTTCGAAGTAGCTTTCTACGCTGCCTTCACCGCTCTGAATACCAGCACGCATCAAACCAAACCATGCGCCCATGGCAATCACGCTGTTGTAACAGAGCACGGCGGAAATGGTTGGATTATGCCGCAGTAATCCGCCAATGGCCTCGGCGGCCTGCTTCTGGCTTGACTCACACTCCAGCACCCACTCACTGTGAAAAGGCAGGCCGTACTTGATGAGTGTGGCGCAATAACCGCCTACCCGCTCTGCACGCGTCAGCGACGAGCTTTGTCCTCCAAGCCAGGCGATTCGCTGATGTCCACGACGAATCAGATGCTCGGTCACCAATTGCGCCGCTTGCATGTTATCCGGGCGGATAATATCGACCTCATCGAGATAGCTCGCGCGCGACGCAAACACCAGCGGCGTTTGTGTCTCTCCGGCTTTTGCCCGCAATTCAGCCGCCTGATCCACGGAACCGGCAATGACCACACCATCTACGCCTTGCGACACCAGCGTGTCAAAACGCTGGAGCATCTGTTCGCCGCGTTTCCCTCCTTGCGTCAGGAAAACCATTTTTCCCTGTGATTCCAGGGCGGCGGTCAATCCTGCCGTCAGCTCGGCATAAAACGGGGAAGAGAGATCGCCAACAATCAAGCCGATAACCCCGGTTTGCCCACCGCGTAGCGACACCGCCTGACGATTACGGACAAACCCCAGGTGATCGATGGCCTGGTAAACCCGTTCGCCGGTGGCCGAAGAGATGCGTCCCTTACCACTGAGCACCAAAGAAACGGTACTTACAGACACGCCCGCCGCCAGCGCGACGTCGTTAATGGTGACTTTTTTTGCAATCGCCATGACTTCTGCGCGACTCCTTTTGCTCATTCGATAAAACGTTTTATCAATACTCGTACTTTATAAACCGTATTATCACTTGCTTTTGTGATTTGTTTCTCACTAAAAAATGGTAAAACGTTTTATCTTCCTGTCCCAGAATTAAATGAAACCCATTTTTCAGGATTAAGGAGTCGTTTGATGACGGCCAAAACAGCACCTAAACTCACCCTCTGGGAATTTTTCCAGCAGTTGGGCAAAACGTTCATGCTGCCGGTTGCCCTGCTTTCCTTTTGCGGGATCATGCTTGGGATCGGCAGTTCATTAAGCAGTCACGACGTCACGACGCTGCTGCCATGGTTGGATACGCCATTCCTGCAAGCGCTGTTTATCTGGATGAGCAAAGTCGGTTCCTTTGCGTTTAGCTTCCTGCCCGTGATGTTCTGTATCGCCATCCCGCTGGGTCTGGCACGAGACAACAAAGGCGTCGCTGCTTTTTCCGGTTTCGTCGGTTATGCGGTAATGAATCTGGCGGTTAACTTCTGGCTCACCGCCAAAGGTATTCTGCCCACCACCGATGCCGCAGTCCTGAAAGCCAATAACATTCAGAATATTATCGGTATTCAGTCCATTGATACCGGGATCCTTGGCGCCGTTATCGCCGGGATTATCGTCTGGATGCTGCACGAACGTTTCCACACCATCCGCCTGCCAGATGCCCTGGCATTCTTTGGCGGCACCCGTTTTGTGCCGATTATCACAACCGTCGTCATGGGACTTGTCGGTCTGGTGATCCCATTGGTCTGGCCCGTCTTTGCGATGGGGATTACGGGTCTGGGCTGGATTATTAACAGCGCCGGAGACTTTGGCCCCATGATCTTCGGTACCGGCGAACGTCTGCTGCTACCGTTTGGTTTACAACATATTCTGGTCGCGCTGATTCGCTTTACCGAAGCCGGTGGCACCATGGATGTCTGCGGTCATAGCGTAAGCGGTGCCTTAACAATCTTCCAGGCGCAGCTAAGCTGCCCAACCACCCACGGTTTCTCTGAAAGCGCTACACGCTTCTTGTCACAGGGTAAAATGCCTGCATTCCTAGGCGGTTTGCCGGGTGCAGCGCTGGCAATGTACCACTGCGCTCGTCCTGAAAATCGTCATAAAATTAAAGGGCTGCTGATTTCAGGTGTCATCGCATGCGTCGTGGGTGGCACCACCGAGCCGCTGGAATTCCTGTTCTTATTCGTGGCGCCAGTGCTGTATCTCATCCATGCGCTGTTAACCGGTTTAGGCTTCACCGTGATGGCTATTCTGGGTGTCACTATCGGTAACACCGACGGCAACGTTATCGACTTTGTGGTCTTCGGGATCCTGCATGGCCTGTCGACCAAATGGTATATGGTACCCGTCGTCGCTGCCGTTTGGTTTGCCGCTTACTACCTCATTTTCCGCTTTGCTATTACCCGCTTTAATATCAAAACGCCGGGTCGCGATATCGATACCGCACCAGCGGCTGAACACACCACCAGCGGTGTAACCGGTAAGTCGGGTTATAATGTTCCGGCGATTCTAGCGGCGCTGGGCGGAAGTGAAAATATTGTCTCTTTAGACAACTGCATCACCCGTCTGCGTCTGTCGGTCAATGATATGAGTAAAGTGGACGAGGCCGTCCTGAAAGCCAACCGCGCCATTGGTGTCGTGAAGCTTAATCAGCACAACCTGCAAGTGGTCATCGGTCCGCAGGTGCAGTCGGTGAAAGACGAAATGTCCGTACTGATGAATACCGTTCAAGCCTAAAACCCTTTGCCCCTGTGTATTGCAGGGGCAAAATAGTCCCCATCTTCTCTTCTGAGGCTCCTCACATGTTTGACTTCTCAACGGTGATTGACCGACACGGCACATGGTGTACCCAATGGGATTATGTTGCCGACCGGTTTGGCGACGCTGACCTGCTGCCCTTTACCATCTCAGATATGGACTTCGCCACCGCGCCCTGCATTCTCGACGCCTTGAGCAAACGTCTTTCGCACGGTGTCTTCGGCTACAGCCGCTGGAAAAATGACGAGTTTTTGCCCGCCATTGCACACTGGTATGCTCAACGTTTTCATACGCCAATTGACACTGACAGCATCGTCTATGGGCCATCGGTGATTTATATGGTTGCCGAGATGATCCGCCAATGGTCAGCCCCCGGCGACGGTATTGTCGTTCACACCCCCGCCTATGATGCATTCTTTAAAACCATTGAAGGGAATCAGCGTCAGGTTGTGGGTGTCCCGCTTGATAAGCAAGACGGCCAATGGTTCTGTGACATGACCAAACTGGAGGCGGCGCTTTCACACACTCACAACAGCGTGCTGCTGCTGTGTAGCCCGCAAAACCCAACCGGTAAAGTCTGGACGCGAGAAGAGTTGGAGACCATGGCGGCGTTGTGTGCAAAACACAACGTGCGGGTCATCAGCGATGAAATCCACATGGACATGGCGTGGGCAGGCCACACGCATATCCCGTGGTGCGACGTGGCGCAAGGGCCATGGGCGCTGTTCACATCCGGTTCGAAAAGCTTCAATATTCCCGCTTTCACCGGTGCCTATGGGTTAATTGCAGATAACGATGACCGCGATGCGTATCTCAACGCCCTGAAAGGACGTGATGGGCTCTCTTCACCGTCCGTTCCGGCGCTGGTTGCGCATATTGCCGCCTATCAACACGGAGAATCCTGGCTGGATGCATTACGTCAATATTTGCAGGACAATATGCGCTACATCGAAAAGACATTGAACGCCGCATTCCCGCAACTTCAGTGGGTGATGCCGCAGGCAACGTATCTGGCGTGGATTGATTTGCGACCGTTGAATATTGACGATCGCGCATTGCAGGATACACTCATTAAGCAGCAAAAAGTCGCCATTATGCCGGGTTATACCTATGGCGAAGAAGGCAACGGTTTTATCCGGCTGAACGCGGGCTGTCCGCGCGTGAAGCTTGAGGCTGGCGTCGAACGGTTGATTGCGGCGATTAACAGCCTGCGCTAATGGATATCTGCGCAATGTCGCCAGGCGTTGCGCAGTATTGGTAGCATCGGTTTTCAACAACAGAACATTGAAACCGGAACCCGCATAACGTAGACATAGCACCATGAGTCAATATAAAATCACGCCTGGCAACTATCCTGCCCCCCTCATTCCCGGCCCTGAAGATAATTTAAAATTTAACAAGTATGATAATCTCCCACCAACAAACTACTGCGGTCTTTCTGACTGTGTTTAGCCTTTTGGTTTCATCTGGCGTATTTGCAGAGAAAACAGAAACAACGACAGCCAATCTTCAAGTGCATTTGACGGTAGAGAGATCGTGCGAGATTCGCGTAAGTGATATGGATTTTGGAACGCACACCCGAGATAGCGGCCCGCTTAATGCTTCAGCAAACACCATCATCACCTGTTCTTCCGGCACGCCATTCAACATCACCAGTACCTCCGATCATAGCTACTCGATGAAGAATACGGCGACCGCTGAGAAGGTGGACTATGCCCTGTATAGCGACAACGCAGGGGCAAGCGAGCTCTCAACCACGCCGATTCCGGGTACAGGAACCGGTTCTGCCGAAGTGATTCCCATCTACGGCAAAGTGACAGCCCGCGCGCTGTCACAGGCATCGCCGGGAGACTATAGCGACACCGTTACCCTGACTGTCGCCTATTGAAACCACTTTTCAGCGCGTAATAGATTTACTCATATTGATACCCGTTACCCCAAATCCGCTGGTTTCATAGATATGTTGGGCGCGAATATTATCGCCAGCGACCCGCAACTGGATCTCTTTGAAATTTTTATCCCGCAGAACTTCTTCAAAAGCACGTAGGGACTGCTTACCCAGCCCCTGTCCTTGGCTGGCGTTGAAGATATGGAAATCATAAATAAAAACCGTGCGCAGAGCCGTATCGGGTTTGTACCAGAGATAACCTACATGGGTGCTAACCTCATCTGAGTGCGCAATAATACACAAAAGAACCTGCCCATGTGTATTCACCCCGTCGGCAAGCAATTCTGTTATTTCCTGTTTTGCTCTTGCCAGAGAATCAGGTTGTGAGAGCCCGTAGTTTGATTCGATCTCATCGGCATAATCTTGAACAAAATAATCCAGATAAGCAGGAAACTCATTTTCCGTCATGGCGCGGAAAGAAATCATCGCTGACACCTTATGAAGAGTATTGATTGACCCATAGTGCCCCCAAATGCTTGTATAATCATATTTTTTTCAATACTTTTAACTGGTTATAACCCTGTTGTATAATGGTTTGCACTTTAACTAAAAAAATGAGTGCAACCATGATTGATACTAACCTGCCTTTAACCGACGTCCACCGCCATCTCGACGGTAATATCCGTGCCCAGACCATCCTTGACCTCGGTCGCCAGTACAATCTTGCACTCCCTGCCACAACGCTCGATACCCTGATCCCGCACGTACAGGTCACCAGCAATGAACCTGACCTGGTAAGCTTCCTGAGTAAGCTCGATTGGGGCGTGAAAGTGCTGGCTTCTCTGGATGCCTGCCGCCGCGTCGCTTTTGAGAATATTGAAGATGCGGCCCGTAACGGCCTGCACTACGTCGAACTACGTTTCTCGCCTCGTTATATGGCCATGGCTCACCAGTTGCCGGTAGACGGCGTGGTAGAAGCGGTGATTGCCGGGGTGAAGGAAGGCTGTAAAACGTTTAACGTTGAGGCGCGACTGATTGGGATTATGAGCCGTACCTTCGGTGAAGCGGCCTGTGAAGAAGAACTGAATGCACTTCTGGCGCACCGTGACGGAATTACCGCCCTTGACCTTGCTGGCGATGAATTAGGCTTCCCTGGACACCTGTTCCAGCGCCACTTCACCCGCGCACGAGATGCTGGCTGGCGGATCACCGTTCATGCCGGCGAAGCCGCAGGCCCGGAAAGCATCTGGCAGGCGATTCGTGAGCTTGGCGCAGAGCGTATTGGTCACGGCGTGAAGGCAGTCGAGGATCCGGCATTGATGGATTTCCTGGCGGCCAAACGTATCGGTATTGAATCGTGCCTGACGTCCAATATTCAAACCAGCACCGTAGCCTCTCTGGCACAGCATCCGTTGAAAATTTTCTTGGAACACGGTGTTCTGGCAAGTTTGAATACCGACGACCCAGCAGTTCAGGGCATTGATATTCAACACGAATACCATGTCGCCGCCCCGGCAGCGGGTTTAAGCACAGCGCAGATTCGTCAGGCGCAGATTAACGGGCTGGAGATGGCCTTCCTGACAGCTGCGGAAAAACAGGCGCTCACAGTTCGCGTAGCGCGCGGATAGAGAGAGTCTTGAGGATTCCCGGGGTCGACGCGTCGCGTCTCGCCCGGGCTACGTTTTGTTCCGGGCAATCGCTGAGCGTAGGCCGGATAAGGCATAGCCGCCATCCGGCGATATGCCAAGACTCCCTGACGGCGAACACCTAGATGTTTCAGGTGTTCGCCGTCTCGACTTCACACCAGCGATAATGTCGCGCGATGTTTAGCCGACTCAATACCCAGCTCAATCAATTCCATGATCTGAATCGCCTGGCCTGCCGGTACCGGGTTCTCGCCGAGACCGTTTAAAGCATCACGAATGCCCGCGTAGTACGCCGGATAGTTACCCGGCAGCGTCAGCCAACTCTCTTCTACACGAGTGTCACCCTCAACCGTGGTTAAGACACCGTCACGCATGTCATAACCCCAATCTTCCTGCGGCAGACGTTCGCCACTTTTCAGACGGTCTTCCTGCGGATCCAGGCCGAATTTGACGTAGCTTGCCTGCGTGCCGTGTACGATATAGCGCGCGGTTTCCGCCGCCGCCAATAGCGTGCCGTGCAGCACAACTCGACGCTGTGGATAGGTCAGAATAGCGTGGAAGTAATCCGTCGCCTGTGCCCCCGGACGCATCTGCCCCAGATCAACCGACAGGCTTTGCGGCAAACCAAACAGATTGACCGTCTGATCCAATAGGTGTGAGCCTAAGTCATACCAGATACCGCTTCCCAGCCCCGGCAGTTCACGCCAGCGGGCACGTACCTGCGGACGGTAACGATCAAAATGTGACTCAAAGTAGGCAACATCACCGAGTTTACCTTCGTTAATCAGCGCCTTAACGGTCAAAAAATCGCTATCCCAGCGGCGGTTATGGAAAACAGACAGCAATTTGCCCTGCTGTTTTGCCAGGGTATCCAGCTCGCGCGCTTGTGACAGTGTCACCGTAAAGGGTTTATCGACGACCACATTCTTCCCTGCTTCCAGCGCCGCTTTAGCTAAAGGAAAGTGGGTGTCATTCGGCGTCGGGATAACGATGAGGTCAATATTGGGATCGGTAAACAACGCGTTGGGATTGGACACCACGCTCACCGACGGCCAGTCAGCATGAACTTTACTGGCATCGCTACTGGAAACCACAGCCAGTTCCATACCCGGCGTCCCGCTGATGAGCGGCGCATGAAACGTCTTACTGGCAAAGCCATAACCCACGAGTCCGACTCGGATTTGGTCACTCATATCACAGCCTCATTTCTGATTTAAAGCAGTTGGAATAATTTTGTAATCGATTTCATATTTGACCTTATCTCAATGCAAGGCACAACACTTTAATAACATTATGGCCTACGCAAGCCATTATTGGTTAAATAACCATCGCTTGTAGAATCGATTCTGCTGAAAACTTGCGTTGTGATATAAGCACGCTAAGATCTTGCTCTCGCTTTATTTTTCAATGGACTGTTTGCTGACTTTTATGACTTCCGTATTGACGCGTATTGTTGAATTAATTGGTTGGGTTGTTCTGGGTTTCTCCGTACTGCTTTTGTTTATCGCGCATCACATCGATAACTATCAGTCACCGGAACCTACCGCGACGGCATCACTGCAAAAAAAGTAACCTCTCCGGGCTAAAAAAGTGATTCGGATCGCATCTGTGCAACCGGTTTCTGAAACCGGTTGCACAGAGTAAGCCTGCTCTTTACACTCGCCTTATCATCAAGATAAGGAGTGTTATATGTCTGCTTTTCCCCAAAATTTTCTCTGGGGTGCTGCCACGGCGGCATATCAGGTTGAAGGTGCATATAATGAAGACGGCAAAGGGCCGTCCATTTGGGACATTTTCTCTCATCAACCCGGGACAACTTACCAGGGCACTAACGGTGACATCGCCGTCGACCATTACCATCGCGTAAAAGAAGATGTAAAACTGATGGCTGAAATGGGCCTGCAAAGCTACCGTTTCTCTATCTCCTGGCCTCGCCTGCTGCCTGAGGGCCGTGGTGAAGTTAACGAAGCCGGACTCAAGTTTTACAGCGATTTAATCGATGACCTCATTGCCCATAATATTGAGCCGATGATTACCCTTTATCATTGGGACCTGCCGCAAGCGCTGCAGGATGAAGGTGGCTGGGAGGCACGCTCAACGGCGGAAGCGTTCGAAGAGTATGCGCGTCTGTGCTACGCCCGATTTGGTTCACGGGTGCAAAAATGGGCCACTTTCAATGAAACCATCGTGTTTATTGGGCACGGCTACATCACCGGTAACCATCCGCCGTCAGTGAAAAATCCGGCCCGCGCAATTCAGGCCTGTCACCACGTGTTTATTGCCCACGCCCTGGCGGTGAAGGCATTCCGTGGAATGAAGATTAACGGCGAAATTGGCTTTGTGAACGTGCTGCAACCACACACGCCTCTGACGGACAGTGCAGAAGATAAAGCCGCAAGCGACCTGGCTGACGCCATCCACACTCACTGGTTCTACGATCCGATTTTAAAAGGTCACTACCCTGATGAGCTGTTAGCGCAGTCGCAGTCACTTTGGGGTGTTCCACGTTTTGCGCCGGGCGATGATCAACTTTTGCGTACAAGTCGTTGTGACTTTATCGGTCTGAATTATTACCGTCGGGAAACGGTATCCGCGCAGCCACCGGTTGAGGAAGTTAGCGGCGAGCAAGGCGTTGATGGCCTGTTCTACTTTGTGCGAAATCCACAAAGTACCTATACCGAATGGGGCTGGGAAATCTGGCCGCAGGGGCTGACCGACGGCATTATGATGGTTAAAGAGCGTTACGGCGATATTCCTATCTATATCACCGAGAACGGACTGGGTGCTGTCGATCCGATTGTTGATGGCGAAGTGGTAGATGACCCGCGTATTGATTTCCTGCGCATGCATATCGATGCCCTGGAAAAAGCCATTGAACTGGGTGCGGACGTGCGCGGCTATTATCCATGGTCGTTTATCGACCTGCTGAGCTGGCTGAACGGCTACAAGAAGCAGTACGGTTTTGTCTACGTTGACCACAAAAAAGATCTTGCACGCCAACGGAAGAAAAGTTTCTTCTGGTATAAAGAAGTGATCGCCAGCCGCGGCGAGAACCGCTAGTCATCTCCTTTTCAGGGCGCCTCCCGGTGCCCTGCCTGCCTAAACCACACAAATTATGGTGCTAAATCAATAAGCACATTTTCTGTTATTGAAATTCATTCGTATAACCCAAATAATCTATGACATCCTTGTTGAGGTTTAGCTTGTCGCTGAATACTCAAGAAAAATGGATACCAAAAATCATAAAAACTGCAACCACCGGATTATTTTCCTCGCGTCAGCTCGGCTGTAAAACGCGATACGGTGGTTTAAACATTATAAATGGATACCCTCAAATGACCGTTCTGGATTATTTATTAAAATTTCGCAAAATCAGCTCACTCGAAACGCTTGAAAAACTGTATGACCACCTTAACTATTCGCTGACCAATAACGAAGAGATCATTAATATGTACCGCGCTGCCGACCATCGTCGCGCTGAGCTGGTCTCCGGTGGTCGGTTGTACGATGTGGGTCAGGTACCAAAATCCGTTTGGCGTTTTGTGCAATAAGGGTTTTCTCCCAAGCGCCAGTTGCTTATACTCCTCGCCCTATATTTTATCGCACTACTGGCGCTGATTTTCAGGAGACACCATGTCAGATAATTCTGCTGAACGTATTGGCGGATGGTTGCTTGGCCCATTGGCCTGGCTCATTGTGCAGTTAATAAGCGTCAGTGTGACCTTATTTAAGTTCGCCACCGTACTGTTTGCGCCACAAACGCTCTCACTGCTAAAAGACCTTGGGACAAGCAACATCGTCCTGTTGGCACTGTCGTTTATCTCATTTATTGCCATGTGGTATTACACCCTGTGGCTGACGTTTGCGTTCTTTAAACGTCGCAGTAAGGTACCGAAACACTACATTATTTGGCTTATGGTGGGTGTGCTATTGGCGGTAAAAGCCTTCGCTTTCTCGCCTATTGCCGACGACCTGGCCGTGCGTCAGCTGCTGTTACCGTTGCTGGCTGCTGCGCTAATCGTGCCTTATCTCAAGCGCTCAACGCGGGTAAAACGGACCTTTACGCGTACGTAATAACCCCACAGTTAACCTGTTGTCGCTTGATGTTCTTTATCAGATAATAGGCCGCTTTTTTTGTTACAGGTCGAATGATGGCTGACTATTTATTGCTCTTTATCGGTACGGTTCTGGTAAACAACTTCGTTCTGGTGAAGTTCCTGGGGCTATGCCCTTTTATGGGTGTTTCCAAAAAACTGGAAACCGCCATGGGAATGGGTCTGGCAACGACGTTTGTGATGACCCTCGCCTCTATTTGTGCCTGGCTTATCGATAACTGGATCCTTATCCCGCTGGATTTAATCTACCTGCGGACGCTGGCCTTTATCCTTGTCATCGCCGTGGTAGTTCAGTTCACCGAAATGGTGGTGCGTAAAACCAGCCCGGCGCTGTACCGTCTGCTGGGAATTTTCCTGCCGCTAATTACCACCAACTGTGCCGTTTTGGGCGTAGCGCTGCTGAACATCAACCTTGGTCACAACTTCCTGCAATCGGCCCTGTATGGTTTCTCCGCCGCTGTCGGTTTCTCGCTGGTGATGGTGCTTTTCGCTTCTATCCGCGAACGTCTGGTCGTATCCAATGTGCCAGCGCCTTTTAAAGGAAATGCGATTGCCTTGATCACCGCAGGTTTAATGTCGTTGGCCTTTATGGGCTTTAGCGGGTTGGTGAAGTTGTAATGATGACCTTTTGGATTGCTGTCGCTGCAATCAGCCTGTTGGGGCTGATTTTTGGCGTCATTCTCGGATACGCCTCACGTCGATTTGCCGTTGAGGATGACCCGGTTGTCGAAAAAATTGATGAATTGTTACCGCAAAGCCAGTGTGGTCAATGCGGCTATCCGGGCTGTCGCCCCTACGCCGAAGCCGTCAGCAACGGCGAAAAAATTAACTGCTGCGCCCCTGGTGGCGAAGCGGTCATGTTCAAAATTGCCGAATTATTAAACGTTGATCCGCAACCCATCGGCGCAGATGAAGCCGCCGCGGAGCCGGTACGGATGCTGGCGGTGATTGATGAAGCCAACTGTATTGGTTGTACTAAATGCATTCAGGCCTGCCCTGTGGATGCCATTATTGGCGCAACACGCGCCATGCATACCGTCGTGAGCGACCTGTGTACTGGCTGTAACCTTTGCGTAGCGCCTTGCCCAACACAGTGCATCGACATGCGTCCGGTAGAAACGACCACCGACAGCTGGAAATGGGATTTGCAAACCATCCCGGTACGAATTATTCCTGTGGAACACCATGTTTAAGTTATTTTCCGCATTCAGAAAAGACAAAGTCTGGGATTTCGACGGTGGGATTCATCCACCGGAAATGAAAACGCAGTCTAATGGCACGCCATTGCGTCAACTGCCGCTCGCTCAACGTTTTGTTATTCCGCTGAAACAGCATATTGGTGCCGAAGGTGAACTCAACGTTCAGCCTGGCGATCGTGTACTCCGCGGCCAGCCGTTAACACGCGGTTGGGGAAAAATGCTGCCGGTTCATGCACCAACATCCGGTACCGTTACCGCCATTGCACCACACGCAACCGCTCACCCTTCCGCACTGCCAGAAATGAGCGTGATTATTGATGCGGATGGTGAAGACACCTGGATTACTCGCGAAAGCTGGGCCGATTATAAAAATCACAGCCGTGAAGCACTGATTGAGCGTATTCATCAGTTTGGCGTTGCCGGTTTAGGCGGCGCGGGTTTCCCGACCGGCGTAAAACTACGCGGCGGCGGAGACAAAATTGACACCTTGATTATCAACGCTGCCGAGTGTGAGCCGTATATCACCGCAGACGATCGTCTGATGCAGGACTGTGCGGCGCAAATCCTTGAAGGGGTCCAAATCCTCGCGCATATCCTGCAACCTCAGCAGGTGCTGATTGGTATTGAGGATAATAAACCGCAGGCCATCTCGATGATGCGTGCGGTACTGGCAGGCTGCCATAATATTCACCTGCGCGTTATTCCAACGAAATATCCGTCCGGCGGCGCAAAACAGCTGACGCAAATACTTACCGGTAAACAGGTTCCGCATGGCGGACGTTCATCGGATATCGGCGTCCTCATGCAAAACGTGGGTACAGCTTATGCGGTGAAACGAGCAATCGTCGACGGCGAACCGCTAACCGAGCGCGTCGTCACCCTGACAGGCGAATCCATCGGCCAGCCGGGAAATGTCTGGGCGCGTCTTGGCACACCGGTACAGCACCTGTTAACGCAGGCTGATTTTTGTCCATCCAGTGAACAGATGGTGATTATGGGCGGCCCATTAATGGGCTTCACCCTGCCCTGGCTGGACGTACCGGTGGTTAAAATCACCAACTGTCTGCTGGCACCGTCACTATCAGAAATGGGCGAGCCTGAAGAGGAAAAAGGGTGCATTCGCTGTAGCGCCTGCGCCGATGTCTGCCCAGCCGATCTGTTGCCTCAGCAGTTGTACTGGTTTAGTAAAGGCCAACAGCACGACAAAGCCACAGCGCATAATCTCGCCGATTGCATTGAATGCGGCGCCTGCGCGTGGGTATGTCCAAGCAGCATTCCGCTGGTGCAGTATTTCCGCGAAGAGAAAGCCGAGATTCACGAAATTCGCCTCGAAGAACAGCGGGCAACTGAAGCCAAAGCGCGTTTCGAGGCTCGTCAACTGCGCCTTGAGCGTGAGAAAGCGGCACGAGAAGAGCGTCATAAGAAGGCTGCGGTTCAACCTGCGGCGAAAGATCAAGATGCGATTCATGCCGCCCTGGCGCGCGTGAAGGATAAACAGCAGCAGGCAACACAGCCGATTGTCATTCAATCCGGCGCACGCCCTGATAACAGCGCCGTTGCAGCGGCGCGTGAGGCCCGCAAAGCCCAGGCTCGTGCCGCGCAGGCAGAAAAACAGCAATCGGCCGAAAGCGGTACTGATCCGCGTAAAGCGGCTGTCGAGGCTGCTATCGCTCGCGCTAAGGCGCGTAAAGCAGAACAGTCTTCGTCAGAGGTTGCGTCTACCGACGTGGAAACTATCGACCCGCGCAAAGCCGCCGTCGAAGCCGCTATCGCTCGCGCTAAAGCGCGTAAAGCAGAACAGTCTTCGTCAGAGGTTGCGTCTACCGACGTGGAAACCATCGACCCGCGCAAAGCCGCCGTCGAAGCCGCTATCGCTCGCGCTAAGGCACGTAAATCGGTACCGCAAGATATCAATGAACCTGCCGCCAACGACGACCCACGCAAAGCGGCCGTCGCGGCGGCGATTGCCCGTGCTCAAGCCAGGAAAGCCGCTCAGGCCGTTAACGAGGATTAAATGGTTTTCAAAATCGCAAGTTCCCCTTACACCCACAACCACCGCCAAACTTCACGTATTATGATGTTGGTGGTGATTGCCGCCCTGCCAGGTATCCTGGTACAGAGCTGGTTTTTCGGCTGGGGAACCTTTATTCAGCTTATCCTGGCCATTGTGACCGCCTGTCTTGCCGAGTCTCTGGTGCTCCGCTTGCGTAAACAGAACGTCAGGCAGACGCTCGCGGATAATTCCGCCCTGCTGACCGGTTTGCTGCTGGCTATCAGTATTCCGCCGTTTGCCCCTTGGTGGATGGTGGTGCTCGGCACCGTTTTCGCGGTGATCATTGCGAAACAATTGTACGGCGGTTTGGGTCACAACCCGTTCAACCCAGCGATGATTGGTTATGTCGTCTTGCTTATCTCTTTCCCGGTACAAATGACATCATGGCTGCCACCGCACGATATCGCCGCGACCACTCCGGGATTGATGGATGCGGTGCAAATGATTTTCACCGGCCACACCGCTGCGGGTCAGGACATGAATGCGCTGAAGCTTGGGATCGATGGCGTCAGCCAGGCTACACCGCTTGATACTTTTAAAACCTCGCGCCACGCCGGGCAGTCGGTCGACAATATTCTCAGCGCCAGTATCTACCACGGCGCACTGGCGGGAATCGGCTGGCAGTGGGTCAATATCGCCTATTTAGTTGGCGGACTATTTCTGCTTTGGCAAAAAGCCATCCGCTGGCATATCCCCGTTAGCTTCCTGATAAGTCTTGCCGTGTGTTCAACGCTAGGTTGGCTGCTGCACCCGGAAAACGTCGCGTCACCACAGATGCATCTCTTGTCCGGCGCAACGATGCTCGGGGCGTTCTTTATTCTTACCGATCCCGTCACCGCCTCGACGACCAATCGCGGACGCCTGATTTTCGGCGCTCTGGCTGGCCTGCTGGTCTGGCTGATTCGTAGCTTTGGCGGCTATCCGGATGGCGTGGCATTTGCCGTTTTGCTGGCAAATATCACAGTGCCGCTGATTGATTACTACACGCGCCCACGCGCATACGGACACCGCTAAGGAGCGAGCATGCTACAAACCATGCGTAAACACGGTGTCACGCTGGCGCTGTTTGCCGCAGGCTCAACCGGGCTGACAGCAGCAATTAACCAGTTAACAAAGCACACCATCGACGAGCAGGCGGAAAAGCAACAAAATGCGCTGTTCCAGCAGGTTATCCCCGCTGACAGCTATAATAATGCACTGCTGAAAAGCTGTTTTGTGGTCAACGCCCCTGAGTTGGGTAAAGGCCCACACAAGGTATATATCGCCCGCATGGACGATAAACCCGTTGCCGCCGTACTGGAAGCCACCGCACCCGACGGCTACTCTGGTGCCATTCAGCTTTTAGTCGGTGCCGATTTCACTGGCACCGTGCTCGGAACCCGCGTGACCGAACACCATGAAACACCGGGTCTGGGTGATAAAATCGAACTTCGTTTGTCGGACTGGATAACCTTCTTTGCGGGTAAGAAAATTAGTGACGCAAATGATAGCCAGTGGGCAGTTAAAAAAGACGGCGGTCACTTTGACCAGTTTACGGGCGCCACAATTACCCCGCGCGCGGTGGTTAACGCCGTTAAGCGTGCCGGACTGTATGCCGAAACGTTGCCAAATCAACTTTCACAACTGCAAGCCTGTGGAGAGTAAATCATGAGCGAGGTAAAAGAGGTTATTGTCCAGGGACTCTGGAAAAATAACTCGGCGCTGGTACAGCTGTTAGGGATGTGCCCGCTATTAGCGGTAACCTCCACCGCCACCAACGCCCTGGGGCTAGGATTGGCCACCACGCTGGTACTGACGCTAACCAACCTGGCAATCTCAAGTTTGCGCCGCTGGACACCTGCGGAGATCCGCATCCCGATTTACGTGATGATCATCGCCTCGGTGGTCAGCGCCGTACAGATGCTGATTAACGCTTACGCATTCGGGCTTTATCAATCGCTTGGGATCTTTATTCCGCTTATCGTGACCAACTGCATCGTCGTCGGACGTGCTGAAGCGTTTGCCGCCAAAAAAGGCCCAGCGTTATCAGCGCTGGACGGCTTTGCTATCGGCATGGGGGCAACCTGCACCATGTTCGTCCTGGGTTCTATCCGCGAATTATTGGGCAACGGAACGCTGTTCGATGGAGCCGACGGTTTACTCGGAAGTTGGGCGAAATCGCTGCGTATCGAACTTTTCCATACCGATACCCCGTTCCTGTTGGCGATGCTGCCACCGGGCGCTTTTATCGGCCTTGGCATGCTGCTGGCCATCAAGTATCTGATTGATGAACGCACGAAACAGCGGCGTGCTCAGGCGGTGGCTGCGGAAAACGTCGGCGTTGATACGGCAGAGAAAGCGTAATGAATAAACAAAAACGTCTGGAAATTTTAACCCGTCTGCGTGATAACAATCCGCATCCCACGACGGAGCTAAATTTCACCTCTCCGTTTGAGCTGTTGATTGCCGTCCTGCTTTCAGCGCAAGCCACCGACGTAAGCGTCAATAAGGCGACGGCGAAACTCTATCCGGTGGCGAATACGCCACAGGCGATGCTGGATCTGGGTGTGGATGGGGTCAAAAATTACATCAAGACCATTGGCCTGTTTAACAGCAAGGCTGAGAACGTCATTAAAACCTGTCGCCTGTTGCTTGACCTGCATGGGGGTGAAGTACCAGAAGATCGTGCGGCACTCGAAGCGCTTCCTGGCGTGGGCCGCAAAACCGCCAACGTGGTGCTTAATACCGCGTTCGGCTGGCCGACCATTGCCGTCGATACCCATATCTTCCGCGTTTGCAATCGCACAAATTTCGCCCCCGGCAAAAACGTCGAGCAGGTTGAAGAGAAACTGCTGAAGGTGGTACCCGCTGAATTTAAGGTGGACTGTCACCATTGGCTGATTCTGCATGGACGCTACACCTGCATCGCACGTAAGCCTCGCTGCGGGTCATGCATTATCGAAGATCTTTGTGAATTCAAAGAGAAGGTCGACATATAGACTATGATTTGCGGTGTGGCAAGTCGCTCACCGCCACGCCATCAATGCTTAAGCCCTCTTAAATCCCATATAATTATTCAGTATTTGGCATTTATCACGCCTATATAACGTTTATATAGGTTAAACATGTCATCACACGCGAAAATTTCTATACAATCGCTGACAAGATCATGAAAGTAACACAATGTTGCATTTATGTTTCTTTACGGTCAAATCACCGACACCATTACAATGAAACGCCACCACAGCACAAGATGATCATCCAGCAATTTTTCAGAATCCAGCCTATATCACTACATATAAGCGATATTAGCAGAAGATATGGTTACAGCGCCCTTTTCGCCCCCACTTTTTAGAATAAAAAACCGTCAATTTTTAAAGCATGAAATTTAACGCTAAATAACAATTAGAATGCTGGTCGATTGTACCAGTCTTTTTATTTGTAACGGAGTATTGCAAAGCACTTGTCTGAAAGCGCAGGATAGTGAACATTACTTCCCGTTTCCCTCCAGAATAACTATAAGGTGGATGCCAAAACGAGCACTCCACCCAGTACACCCCCCATTAAGATGGGATGTAAATAAGAGGTATATGTGTCTACTGCAAACAATAAACCAACAGAAAGCGTAAGTTTAAACGCCTTCAAACAACCTAAAGCGTTCTATCTCATCTTCTCTATCGAGTTATGGGAACGTTTTGGCTTCTACGGCCTGCAAGGCATTATGGCCGTTTACCTGGTTAAACAGCTGGGGATGTCTGAAGCAGATTCCATCACCCTGTTCTCTTCCTTCAGTGCATTAGTTTACGGCCTGGTCGCTATCGGCGGCTGGCTGGGCGATAAAGTGCTGGGTACGAAACGTGTGATTATGCTGGGTGCCGTTGTACTGGCAATCGGTTATGCGCTGGTCGCCTGGTCTGGTCACGACGCCGCTATCGTTTATATGGGTATGGCGACTATCGCCGTGGGTAACGGTCTGTTCAAAGCTAACCCGTCTTCCCTGCTCTCGACCTGCTATTCCAAAGACGACCCGCGTCTGGACGGTGCATTTACCATGTACTATATGTCCGTCAACATTGGTTCGTTCTTCTCTATGCTAGCAACACCATGGCTCGCCGCAAAATACGGCTGGAGCGTTGCGTTTGCGCTGAGCGTTGTAGGGATGTTGATTACCGTTGTGAACTTCGCTTTCTGCCAGCGTTGGGTTAAACAGTACGGTTCAAAACCTGACTTCGAGCCGATCAATTTCCGTAACCTGCTGCTGACCATCATCGGTGTCGTTATCCTGGTCGTTATCGCGACCTGGCTGCTGCATCACCAGGACGTCGCACGTATGGTTCTGGGCGTTATTGCCCTGGGTATCGTCTTTATCTTCGGTAAAGAAGCGTTTGCAATGCAGGGTGCGGCTCGTCGTAAGATGATTGTTGCCTTCATTCTGATGCTGGAAGCGATTATCTTCTTCGTGCTGTACAGCCAGATGCCAACATCGCTGAACTTCTTCGCCATTCGTAACGTTGAGCACTCTATCCTGGGTATCGCGTTCGAGCCTGAACAGTATCAGGCGCTGAACCCATTCTGGATTATCATCGGTAGCCCGATTTTAGCCGCAATCTACAACAAGATGGGCGACACGCTGCCAATGCCAACCAAGTTTGCTGCCGGTATGGTGTTGTGCTCCGGTGCATTCCTGGTGCTGCCGCTGGGCGCAAAATTCGCGACTGATGCAGGTATCGTCTCCGTGAACTGGCTTATCATCTGCTACGCTCTGCAGAGTATTGGTGAACTGATGATATCCGGCCTGGGTCTGGCGATGGTGGCTCAATTGGTTCCACAGCGCCTGATGGGCTTCATCATGGGTAGCTGGTTCCTGACTACCGCAGGCGCAAACCTCATTGGTGGTTATGTCGCGGGTATGATGGCGGTACCGGAAAACGTCACCGATCCGGTGATGTCTCTGGAAGTCTATAGCCGCGTATTCATGCAGATTGGTGTCGCCACTGCCGTTGTCGCGGTGCTGATGTTGTTGACTGCACCAAAACTAAACCGCATGACGCAGGACGATCCTACACCTGCTGCGGACGGTAAAGCCGCCTCCGTGTAATGTCATCGGGAAACATAAATTTTTGGGCCGCTAACTTCTGTTAGCGGCTTTTTTTTTATTGGCGCAGGCACTAACATACGTTGATATCCCCCAGCCGCCCTTCTGCTGATGGACCACAAAAATAATCAAAGTCTGAAGGAGTTACCCATGAAATTGTTCTACAAACCCGGCGCGTGTTCCCTGGCATCGCACATCACCTTACGGGAAAGCGGAAAGGATTTTTCGCTGATTGGCGTCGACCTGATGCAAAAACGTATGGAAAACGGTGACGACTTTCTGAAGGTGAATCCGAAAGGCCAGGTTCCTGCACTGTTGCTGGACGATAACACGCTGCTGACCGAAGGCGTGGCTATCATGCAATATCTCGCGGATGGCGTCGCCGATCGTCAGTTGCTGGCACCGGTAGGCAGCATCAACCGCTATAAGACTCTTGAATGGCTGAATTTTATCGCCACCGAACTGCACAAAGGCTTTACGCCATTGTTCCGCCCGGACACGCCGGAAGAGTACAAACCCACGGTGCGGGCTCTTTTAGATAAGAAGCTGGCCTTTATTGATGAGTCTCTGGCAAACGCCGAGTGGATTAGCGGCTCACGCTTCACCATTGCGGATGCGTACCTGTTTACCGTGCTGCGCTGGGCATTTGCTGTGAAGCTGGATATGGCGGGATATAAGCATATAGCGGACTATATGGCTCGTGTTGCAGCGCGTCCTGCTGTCGCGGCAGCTCTCGCGGCTGAAGGGCTGAAATAGCCGCAGATTCGTGATTCCCCGGCGTCGCTGCGCTCGGGGCCGGGCTACAATTTTATGTAGCCCGGGCAAGGTGTTTAAGCCGCCCTCGGGGTGGTTCGCCGCCTGTTCCGTCCGAACGAATGCGACGACGGGAAGCGCAGGTTAATTATAACAATGTTGCGCTAAATACATGCACCGGCTTCGCAATACGATCCTGTGCGGCAACGACCTGCAACTCGTACTCGCCCATCTCTTTTGTCGTGACCATAATTTCGTAAACCGCAGCGGTCACATGTTCTAGCGCATCACGTAGGGTCGCGCCTTGCAGCAGCTTCACCAACAACAAACCGCTAGTCACATCGCCCACACCAACCGGATGTCGTGCGCCAAAATCAATCAGCGGGCGGCTGATATGCCAGGCTTCATCAGCCGTCACCAACAGCATTTCAAAACGATCCAGGCTATAACCCGCACGCGCCAGATGTTTAACCAACACAATTTCCGGGCCAAGCGCAATAAGTTCGCGGGCAGCGTCAACGGCACCCGCCACATCGTTAATCTGGCGGTCAGAGAGCATTTCCAGCTCAATCAGATTCGGGGCAATAATGTCGCTTGCCGGCAGCGCATAGCGCTTGTGAAATTCCGCTACGCCTGGAGCAACGATACAGCCCTTTTCCGGATGACCCATGACCGGATCGCAGAAATACTTCGCCTGTGGGTTCGCCGCTTTCACCTGACGAACAATACCGAGAATATGCTCCCCCTGCTCAGCCGAGCCCAGATAACCACTCAGTACGGCGCTACAACGCGATAACTGGTCGATATCCGCAATACCCTGCACGATCTCCGTCAGGTGCGCTGGCGGCATCACACAACCCGTCCACTTCCCGTACTGCGTATGATTTGAGAATTGTACGGTATTTAAGGGCCAAACATTCGCGCCAAGACGACGCATAGGAAACTCAGCGGCACTGTTGCCCGCATGACCGAAAACAACGTGGGATTGAATGGCGAGGATATTGTTCATTCGTTCTACTCAGACGACAAAAAAGAAGGGGGCGTAGTTTCCCACGCCCCCCTGTTTTGGAAGATTACTTCCAGCAGATCAAACAGTAATTTTTCTTACCACGACGAAGCAACGTGTAGCGACCGAACAGAATGTCATTCTCGTTAAAGACGTATTCTGGGTCAGCTTGCTTTTCGCCGTTGATGGTCACCGCGTTAGACGCGATAGTTTTGCGCGCCTGACCACGGGATGGCTGAAGCTCGGAGTCCACCAGCGCCTGCATCAGATCGGCACCTTTTTCCATCTCAACCATTGGCACACCATCTTGCGCCAGCTGTTCGAAGTCCGCTTCGCTAAGTGCGTTAAGAGAACCACTAAACAGGCTGTCGGTAATGCGTTTTGCCGCCACCAGACCTTCTTCACCGTGCACCAGACGGGTCACAGTTTCAGCCAGAACATACTGGGCGCGAGGCGCTTTGCCGCTAGTTTTGTCTTCTTCTTCCAGTGCATTGATCTCGGCAATGTCCATAAAGGTGAAGAACTTCAGGAAGCGGTAAACATCAGCGTCAGCGGTGTTAATCCAGAACTGGTAGAATTTGTACGGGCTGGTTTTCTTCGGATCGAGCCACACCGCGCCACCTTCAGTTTTACCGAATTTGGTGCCGTCAGCTTTGGTGATCAGCGGAACGGTCAGACCGAAGACCTGGTTTTGATGCAGGCGACGGGTCAGGTCGATACCTGAGGTGATGTTGCCCCACTGGTCAGAACCGCCAATCTGCAGCGCCACGCCGTGCAGCTCGTTCAGGCAAGCAAAATCATAACCCTGTAACAGGTTGTAGGAAAACTCGGTAAATGAGATCCCCTGATCATCACGGTTCAAACGCTGCTTCACCGCTTCTTTGTTGATCATCTGGTTAACAGAGAAATGCTTGCCGATATCACGCAGGAAAGTCAGCACATTCATGCCGCCAAACCAGTCATAGTTATTCGCGGCAATGGCCGAGTTGTCGCCACAGTCGAAGTCGAGGAACGGTGCAACCTGTTTACGGATTTTTGCGACCCATTCCTGCACGGTATCTTCGGTGTTCAGTTTACGCTCGGCGGCTTTAAAGCTAGGGTCGCCAATCAGACCCGTTGCACCGCCAACCAGTGCCACAGGTTTATGCCCTGCCTCCTGGAAGCGTTTCAGGCATAACAAAGGAACAAGATGCCCCAAATGCAAGCTGTCAGCGGTAGGATCGAAGCCGCAATAGAGCGCGATCGGGCCTTGCGCCAGTCGCTCTGCTAACGCTACCTCGTCCGTTACCTGGGCGACTAGCCCCCGCTCTTGCAGTTGTTTAATCAAGTTACTGCTTGCCATCAAATTCTCCATCTCTATCCGACTGCACCTTTGCCGGTACACGACTTTTCGCCAGACGCGAAAGCTATATAGAATAAAGCGCTGGCGCACTCAGCGCTAGCGCTTAAAACAACAAATTTAGTCCTTTATGGCGCCAGTCGGTCGATTTTCCAGGCGTCGGCTTCACGTTGGTACAAAAAACGATCGTGTAGACGGTGTTCACCGCCCTGCCAGAATTCCATCTGTTCCACGGTGACGCGAAAACCGCCCCAGAAACTCGGCAGCGGCACATCACCTTGCTGGAATTTCTGTTTCAGTTCGAGGAATTTGCTTTCGAGGATCCCACGGGCAGAAATGCGGCTGGATTGTTTGGAAACCCAGGCACCGATCTGGCTGTCGCGAGGACGGCTGTGGAAATATTTCATCACTTCAAGGGTCGAAAGACGTTCTGCTTTACCAATCACCATCACCTGCCTGTCCAGCATATGCCAGGGAAACAGCAGGCTGATTTGCGGATTTTGTTCAAGCTGATGCGCCTTGCGGCTACCGAGGTTGGTGTAGAACACCAGACCTTTCTCATCATAATGTTTGAGCAAGACAATACGCTGGTATGGCTGACCGTTTTCATCAACCGTGGCCACAACCATTGCCGTTGGGTCAGCTAATCTAGCTTCACAGGCTTGGGCAAGCCAGCGTTCAAAAAGCGGCAGAGGTTCGGCGGGAAGATCGTGGCGACGCAGGCCGCCACGGGTGTACTCTCGGCGCAGATGCGCGATTTGCTGCAGATCGTCGTTATCAGACATGGCGTTTTTGAAGGTAGTCAGTAGGTGGCGTTATTGTGCGCCGCCCGTGTGAAAATCTCAACGCTTAGGGTTTTGTAACTGGCAGTTATTCAAAACAATATGGTCGCGTTTGTAGACGGTGGCCTCATTGCCTTTCGACCAAAATACATAGATGCCATCGGTATAGCGTGCGCCGGAAGCGGAAACACCCTGAATCAGATTCAGCTGTTTATTATCATAAATAAAGCTCACCTGCTGGCGAGGATTATTCAAATGTACCGTCAGGGGCTTTTCTTCACACTGATACTCGAGGGTATCGGTTTGCATACGTTCCATAAACTGGTTATAGGTGCTACACCCGGCCAGCATCAAAGGGACTACAGCGATCAGTATTTTTTTCATTTTTTGGGCCTTACGACTTTCCAGGTCATGGAGCTATTTCACACTCCTCTTTTGGTTAAGTCTACAGGCCCGCTGTAAAAGATGATTTCAGTTAACTCTTATTATTCTGAGGGTTTGCCGGGAAAATGGCACCCAGTACGCTGGCTTCCGATGCCCCTGTCACTGACGGTAAATTACCCGGTAATCCGGCCACGGTTCGCCACGCCAGCCAGGCAAAGGCGAGTGCTTCCATGTCGTCACCGCTAATACCGTATTCGTCGGTCGCTGCCACTTCTGTGCCCGCTAACAACCCGGCAAGACGCGCCATCACCAATGGATTACGGCTTCCGCCTCCGCACACCAGAAGACGATCGCAGCCGCCGCTCAACATCACCTGCTCGCTGATAGTCACTGCCGTCAACTCTGTTAAAGTGGTCTGCACATCTTGCGGACGCAGCCCCGGATAACGGGTAAGGAACTGTGCCAGCCAGGCATAATTAAAGTATTCACGTCCGGTACTTTTTGGCGCGGGTGCCGCAAAATAGGGGTCACTCAGCATATCCTGTAATAACGGCAGGATAACCTTACCGTCGTTTGCCCACTCGGCATCTTTATCATACGGCTTACCGAGGTTTCGCCAGATCCAGGCATCCATCAGCATATTACCAGGGCCTGTATCGAACCCGCGTACCGGCTGACCGGGCACCAATAATGACAGGTTAGCGATGCCACCAATATTGAGGATCATCCGCCGCTCGATAGGGTGCATGAGCAATGCCTGATGAAATGCCGGAACCAGCGGTGCGCCCTGCCCGCCAAGCGCCATATCGCGACGACGGAAATCACCGACCACGCTAACGCCAGTCCGCGCGGCAATAATATTGTTGTCGCCAATTTGCATCGTATGCGGTGCATCACCTTTCGGCTCATGCCAGACGGTTTGTCCGTGACAGCCAATCGCTACAATATCCTGCGCCTTGAGATGTTCCCGTTCCATTAACGCAAGAATGGCATCGGCAAATAGGTTACCCAGTCGATTATCCAGTTGCCCGAGCTGTGAGAGTGTGAGCGGTTGTCCCTGACAGATAGCCAGTACGGCCTCTTTAAGCGCTATAGGAATGGGCCAGGACAGGCTGGCGAGCTGCGCGACGCGGCTTTCATCTATCGCGGCAAGCACCACATCCACACCGTCAAGGCTGGTTCCCGACATGACGCCAATGTATCGCCCGGATTTCATACGCTGTCCTTAGTCAACTATGCAAAGTCAACACTCCAACATAAAGCGACATGTAATGCCATTGACTAATAATATTTTTTAACAACAAGGCTGACATTTGGACCAATGCTCCAGGAGAGTTGATGACACGTTTAGCGTTGGTTAAGCATGCATAGATTATTCTCGTTAATAATAAATGCGGAGTATATGACCGCTTCGACCAAATACCATATAATTGTTCAGTATGGATGCTCATAAGAGCAATTCTCGTGAACTGGAGATTCATAATGATGTTACGTGTATTGGCTGTTTCAATGATTGGTTTATCCCTGGCCGGGTGTGCCGGCAACAGCGGCCTGTCTGGCGATGTTTACTCGGCATCCGAGGCGAAACAGGTCCAGAACGTGACCTACGGTACAATCGTCCATGTACGTCCTGTTCAGATTCAGGGCGGCGATGAAAGTAACGTGATTGGTGCTATTGGCGGTGCGGTACTGGGTGGCTTCCTCGGGAATACCGTCGGTGGTGGCACCGGTCGTTCACTGGCAACCGCTGCAGGTGCTGTAGCTGGCGGCGTAGCTGGTCAAGGCGTTCAGGGTGCGATGAACAAGACCCAGGGTGTTGAGCTGGAAATCCGCAAAGATGACGGTAACACCATCATGGTTGTGCAGAAACAGGGGGATACCCGTTTCTCTGCTGGCCAACGCGTCGTCATGGCAAGCAACGGCCGCCAGGTTACCGTTTCACCACGTTAAAATTTACTGTATACGTGGCCTTTTTGGCCACGTATTCTCGCCTTCACTCCCATCACTCTCCTCTTATTTTAATATTCACCACATGAATATAATATTGGCATTTGGCTAATCTATTATTTGCGCCCGGACAATATTTCTTTACGACTAATCAAGTAAACTAAAGCCATAGAGGGCCAGGAAGCCCAGAATTGAAGCGTTTAGCGTAAAAGGACACATCTATGCTTTTAAAATTCCCATTACAACGTTTTTTGATTTATCTGACCATTACGCTTATTGGTACATTGTTACTCAATCATTTTTCTAATGTCGTTATCAAACATGTTCCGGCTATTGCGCCTATTCTATTTCCAACGCTGACTATTTTTCTGATGGTCTTTCATACCATGATCGCCGTCTTTATGGTCATGAAGTATTCCTGTGACAAAAGCCGTCTGTATCTTGTGCCGATAGCGCTGGCCTTCGCCTCTTCAGCCTTGCTCATGCTTGGTACGTTAAAAAGCTATCCTGACTGGTTTTTATGCGGTGGCTTAAATATCACCAATTATAATGACGCGCTGATATTTTTCTCATTCCGTAATATCCTGATGGCGGTCCTTTTTATTACTTCGGTTATTCTGTATGCCTTTAAAACAAAATCCATGCATACTCGAAAAATCCATTTTATAATCATTAGTGCCATTATCCTATTTAGTCTCTCAACTATGTGGCTAGCTTGGCTATACTCGAGTAACAATCCCCTATTAAGCGTAGACTTCATTGATAATAATACCTTTAAATATTCTAATATTTGGATAACGGTTATCAACTGGTCCTTAATTGGCATATGGATACTGGCGCTGCTGATCATTTTAGTTATCACGCAATTACGCAATATCTTTTGGTATAGCGGGGCTTTCTTTTGCTCCTGCTATATATTTACGCTATTCGTGCTGATGACAGGCCAGGACACCGCCAGCTACAGCTGGTATCAGGCTCGCCTGTTTGAAACCATTTCAACACTGTTCCTTATCTTTGTTCTGTTCTGTGATGTGTTCACACTGTACCGTCAGTCCAACACCAAATACCTGAACTCATACCAAAATTCTATCCGTGATCCATTAACACGACTGTACAATCGTAGCTATTTCTATGACTCATTCACCGCTTTGCAGCCGTCTATTGCGAACGGTCATCCGGTTTCGGTTATCGTCAGCGATCTTGACCATTTTAAGCGTATCAACGATAAGTACGGGCACCTACAGGGCGATAAGGTGATTCAGTTTGTCGCCAAAGTGCTCCAGGATTCCGTCCGTCAGAACGACATTGCCGCACGCATTGGTGGGGAAGAATTTGCGCTTCTGCTGGTGAACACCTCGGCTGAGGTCGCACAGTCTGTGGCTGAACGTATCCGACTGGCAATTAGCCAGCACGATACTGAGAGCAGCCAAAGTCGGTTACCGGAGTCAATAACCATCAGTATGGGTGTGTTTACCGCAATTGATCTGTCGATACCGGTTGAAGAGTGTGTACGCCGAGCGGATGAAGCAATGTACCGCGCGAAAGCAGCAGGTCGAAACCGGGTCGTTATCTGGGAATAAGAAATAAAAAAACCCGCGAACTTCGCGGGTTTTTTGGGGTTATCAATCGCGTGATTGTAACTCGATGATGTTTTGTTCCAGTTTACGGATAAGCGAGGTCAACAGCCCCAACTCCTCAGCAGAAATGCCCGCCAGGATATCACCACGCGTGTGGCTAATCACCGCTTCCATCTCTTGAATCAGGGGCTCCGCTTTCTCCGTTAACTTAATACGTTTGGCACGACGGTCATTCGCACAGGTCTGGCGAGAAATCAGGCCCTTCTCTTCCAGTTGGTCCAATGTACGAACCAGTGACGGCTGCTCAATGCCGATCGCTTTAGCCAGTTGGATTTGCGATTGGTCGGGTGGTAGCTGATGAATATTATGCAGCGTCACCCAGTGCGTTTGCGTCAGTTCCAGAGGTTTTAGGCGATGGTCAATCAGAGCACGCCAAATGCGCACCAACCGTGCCAGATCAGAACCTAATGGCGATTCCAATTTCATCTCCTTATAATTAGCTTGCTAAGTTATTATGCTGATTTTAGAATAGTGTGCAGTATTTAAATTAGCAAAACAAATGAATTGCCACGTGCACGTAAAACCGCTTCATGGATTACACTGTTACAAATGATGTTTATTTATTTCAAAACAAGACACCATGGCGAACTATAACGTCATAATTGCAAAGGATTTTTGCTTGTGAAGTCGAATTTCTACATTCCCGGACTGCCGCTACAAGATCTTGTCGTGGGCGCATCAATTTATTTTCCACCTCTATTCAAAGCAGTCCTTCTCGGCTTCTTGTTATGGTTGCTTATCCACCGAATCTTGCGTGACTGGATGTATGCCGGTGATATCTGGCATCCGCTGTTAATGGATCTCTCCTTTTTTGCCCTTTCCGTCTGCCTTGCGCTGATGATTCTGGTCTGGTGGTAACGTCATTCAATGAAAAAGCTTAAATATTTCTCCACGCTGTTAATTGCTGCCATCGCGATCCTCGCAGTTTGGTTCGTCTGGAACTACTACATGCAGTCGCCGTGGACCCGTGACGGTAAAATTCGCGCCGAGCAGGTCGATGTTACACCGCAGGTTTCCGGCAGCATCCTCAGTCTCAACGTCAAAGATAACCAGTTCGTGAAAGCGGGTGAGACTTTGTTCACCATTGATCCCACGCCGTGGAAAATTGCGCTTGTGAACGCCGACGCAAAACTGGCGAAAGCGCAGTCCGAACTGTCCCGGGCCAGCAATGAAGCCGCCCGCCGTCGTGGCCTTTCCGCGAATGCTATCTCCGCTGAAGATCGTGAGGCCTCCAGCATGGCGTTAAAAGTGGCTCTGGCTAACGCTGACGCAGCCAAAGCCGAGCGCGCGCACGCCCACTGGCAACTTTCACAAACCGATGTCAAAGCACCCGTTGACGGCTGGGTGACCAACCTGACCACCCGCGTGGGCAACTACGCCGCCATGGGTCACCCGGTTTTCGCACTGATCGACAGCCATTCATTTTATGTCGTGGGCTATTTTGAAGAAACCAAGCTGCGCCATATCCGCGAAGGGGATCGCGCGGATATTGTGTTATACAGCGACAACAAAAAGTTACAGGGTCACGTATCCAGTATTGGTCGGGCGATCCACGACCAAAGCCTGACGGCTGACGGTTCGTTAGTGGCCGATATCAAACCCACCATTCCCTGGGTTCGTCTGGCGCAGCGCGTTCCTGTGCGTATTCAGTTTGAATCCGTTCCGGCAGACACGCTGTTGGTTGCCGGTACGACCTGCACTGTGTCTATCGTCGGTAAAACACAATGACCTCTCCCGCATTGACGTGGGCCTCATTGCCTTGGGTCAAAGCGACGTCTCCGCAGTGGCGCTATGCGCTGCGTAATACCATCGCCATGTGCCTGGCACTGAGCATCGCCTACTGGCTGGATCTTGATGAGCCCTACTGGGCGATGACCTCGGCGGCGGTCGTCAGTTTTCCCACCGTAGGCGGCGTTATCAGTAAAAGCCTCGGCCGCATTGCCGGGAGCTTATTGGGCGCCGGCGCCGCAATTCTTATTGCCGGACACACCTTAACCGACCCTTGGTTTTTTCTGTTCGCGATGTCGGGTTGGCTGGCCTTCTGCACCTGGGCCTGCGCGATGTACACCAACAACGTCGCCTATGCATTTCAGTTAGCGGGCTACACCTGCGCTATCATCGCCTTCCCAATTATCAATGTGGTCGACGCCACTAAGCTTTGGGAAATTGCCCAAGCGCGTGTTTGCGAAGTCATTGTCGGCATTCTGTGCGGTGGGTTGATGATGATGATCCTGCCCAGCACCTCTGACGGCAGCACCCTACTAACGGCACTGAAAAATATGCACGCCCGCCTGCTGGAGCACGCCAGCATGCTGTGGCAACCGGTCACGACCGACGCTATTCGCTCAGCACATCAGAGCGTTATCAGCCAGATTCTGACCATGAACCTACTACGCATTCAGGCGTTCTGGAGCCACTATCGGCTTCGCCGACAGAATACGCTGCTCAACTACCTGCTTCATCAGCAGCTACGCCTGACCAGCGTTATCTCCAGCCTCCGCCGTCTGATGATGAACTGGCCCGACGCGCCACCCACAATTCGTCCGGTGCTCGAACAATTACTGCAGGCGCTGGCGCAGCCCAACTGTGATGCCTATACGGTCGCCCGTATCATTGCGCCACTGGCTCCCACGGATCCGCAAAACTACCGCCACCACGCCTTCTGGCACCGTCTGCGCTACTTCTGCCGACTGTATCTCACCACCAGCCACTGGCTGCATCGGCTGGAAAACGCCTCTGTGGTTACCGAATTTTCCGTTCCTGCGGCTCCCGCGCTGATGCGACACACGGATCATGCAGAAGCCGCCTGGAGCGGTATCCGAACGTTCTTTGCTCTAGTTAGCGTTGGCGCTTTAAGTATTAGCACCCAATGGGAATCAGCCGCGGCGGCATTAACGCTGGCGGCAATCTGCTGCGTGTTGTACTCCAACGTACCGTCCCCCTACAGTTCATTAACCTTATTGCTTCGCACGTTGGTACTGCTCTCCATTTTCAGCTTTGGCGTCAAATTTGGTCTGATGGTGCAGATAAGCGACCTGTGGCAATTTATGCTGTTCTTGTTCCCGCTACTGTTGACGATGCAGTTGCTGAAGCTACAAATCCCTAAACAAGCCAGGCTGTGGGGATCGCTCATTGTCTTTATGGGGTCGTTTATCGCCGTCACCAATCCGCCAGTCTATAACTTTGCCGATTTCCTCAATGATAATCTGGCTAAAATTATTGGCGTCGGGCTGGCCTGGCTGGCTTTTGCCGTGCTAACACCGGGTTCAGATGCACGTAAGAGTCGTCGGCATATCAGAGCGTTACGGCGTCACTTTGTTGACCAGTTGAGTCGCCATCCCGACAACAGCGAGCATGACTTTGAATCCCTCGTTTATCATCATGTTAGCCAATTAAGCAGCAGCCAGGATGAACTGGCGCGCCGATGGTTATTACGCTGGGGAGTCGTGTTGCTGAACTGTTCGCACGTGGTGTGGCAATTACGCAGTTGGGAAGCACGCTCGGATCCGCTTTCGCAGGTACGTGATATGTCTATTAGTCTGCTGCGGGATGTGATGAGTGAACGTGGGGTGCAACAACGTTCATTGGCTGCCACTTTGCAGGAATTACAGCGAATTTGCGACTCACTCTCGCACCACCATCAACCAGCTGCCCGTGAGCTGGCTTCGATTCTTTGGCGGCTTTACTGTTCACTTTCGCAGCTTGAAACGGCGCCGACGCCCGGTACGCTAACCGAGCAAACAGCGTAAGAGAAGAGAGGCAGACGAGGATAACCGTCTGCCTTTTTATTTTTACGGAACGTCGTAACCTAGCGCGGCTTTACGAATGCGGAACCACTGCTGACGCGTCATATCGAGAGATTGCGCGACAATTGCCGAGCGAACGCGTTCAATTTTGCCGGAGCCGATAATCGGTAAAGGCTGCGATGGCAGACGCATAATCCACGCATACACCACCTGTTCAATGCTACCGGCATTCAGCTCATTGGCCACCTGCGCCAGCTCATCACGCAGCGGCTGGAATTCGTCATCATTAAACAGACGTCCACCGCCTAAACAAGACCAAGCCATCGGACGAATCCGCGCCTGTTGAAGCTGATCCAGGGTACCGTCGAGCAACGTTGGCTGGTGAATTGGTGAGATTTCAACCTGATTGGTTGACAGCGTAAACGGCAAGCGCGATTGCAACAACGCGAACTGGGCTGGGGTGAAGTTGGACACCCCAAAGTGTCGCACTTTCCCGCTCTGGTGCAGCGAGAGGAACGCCTCAGCAACCTCATCCGCATCCATCAACGGATCCGGGCGATGGATCAGCAGCAAATCAAGCACGTCGGTCGATAAATTGCGCAGCGACTGTTCCGCACTGTGAATGATATGGTTGCTGTCGGTGATGTAGTGCCCGAGTGCGTGTTCAGGTTTTGCGGTGGTTGCAATGCCACATTTAGTGACAATCTCCATCCGTTCACGTAGATGCGGTGCCAGCTTCAACGCCTCACCAAAAGCTGCCTCACACTGATAGCCACCGTAGATATCCGCATGGTCAACGGTCGTCACGCCTAGATCCAGATGCTCTTCAATAAAGCTCACTAGCTGCCGAGCGGACATGTTCCACTCCATCAAACGCCAGTACCCCATCACAAAGCGCGAGAATTCTGGGCCCTGCGGCGCCAGAGTAATACGTTGAACCATAACCATTTCCTCTAAAAAAATTGCTATCGAGTATACGCACTTTTGCGTCTAAAACAGTGAGGGCTGCTGAGGTTCTTCAACATCAGTGGGTTTGCCTGCGCGTAATTTGCGCAACAAACGTTGGCGACACAGCCGCAGGACGTCCTGCTTTTGCACATCGCTCAGGTTTTGCCAGTTGAAGCGTTCATCCCGGCTACGAAAACAGCCGCGACAAAATCCCCGCTCATCTGACTGACATATTCCCCGGCACGGACTCTGAACCGGGAAAAACTCCAGTTGCTCCGCCACGTTAGCCCCCTTTTACCTCGTCATACTCTCATTGAAGACGTTTAATCACACGCACGCAACTTTTCTCGGCATTCATGCAACTCAGGTAACCTTTTCAAAAATTCATTTGCATTAGACCAATCGGTCTATTACAGTTCACCGCATGAGCAAATCTATTGAACATGATACCCGTGAACACATTCTGGCTACCGGCGAGCGTCTTTGTATGCATCGCGGCTTTACCGGAATGGGGCTGAGCGAACTACTGAAAACGGCCGAGGTGCCGAAAGGGTCGTTCTATCACTATTTCCGTTCAAAAGAAGCGTTTGGCGTGGCGATGCTGGAACGGCACTTTGCCGATTACCATCTGCGTTTAATCGAGCACTTCACGCAGGGTGCCGGCAACTATCGCGATCGCCTGCTGGATTACTACCAGCATACGCTGACCCAGTTTTGTCAGCAGGGATTAATCAGCGGTTGTTTAACCGTCAAACTCTCTGCTGAAGTGTGCGATCTTTCTGAAGATATGCGCGCTGAAATGAACAAAGGTGCCAACCAGATTATGGTTTTGTTGGCACAAGCGCTGGAAAATGGTCGCCGCGAAGGCTGTCTTAACTTCTTTGGTGAAGCCAATGCCACAGCTCAGGTACTTTACTCACTGTGGTTAGGGGCAAATTTACAGGCCAAAATGGCCCGTAGCTCCGCCCCGCTCGAGAGCGCACTGACGCACGTCAGGAATCTGATTGCCGCGCCGGACTGATCCCGGCGTTTTTATTTCTTATATCACTAGACGACCGGTCTACTCAGGAGTCATTATGTCACAAGAAAAACTGTTTACCCCACTTAAAGTGGGTGCGGTGACCGCCCCGAACCGCGTGTTTATGGCCCCACTGACGCGTCTGCGTAGCATCGTCCCAGGCGATATTCCCACTCCCCTGATGGGCGAATATTACCGCCAGCGTGCCAGCTCTGGCCTGATTATCTCTGAAGCCACCCAGGTCTCCGCTCAAGCGAAAGGCTACCAGGGCGCTCCGGGTCTGCACAGCCCAGAACAAATTGCCGCATGGAAGAAAATCACCGCGGGTGTTCATGCTGAAGATGGCCGTATCGCCGTACAGTTGTGGCACACTGGGCGTATCTCTCACAACAGTCTGCAACCTAATGGGGAAGCACCTGTCGCGCCTTCTGCCCTGAGCGCCAATACTCGTACCTCGCTTCGTGATGAGAACGGTCATGCTATTCGTGTCGATACCTCCATGCCACGCGCACTGGAAACCAGCGAAATTCCAGGTATCGTTAACGATTTCCGTCAGGCGATTGCTAATGCGCGCGAAGCTGGCTTCGATTTGGTTGAGCTGCACTCCGCACACGGCTACCTGCTGCACCAGTTCCTGTCACCTTCTTCTAACCATCGTACCGATGCCTACGGCGGCAGCGTAGAAAATCGTGCCCGTTTGGTACTGGAAGTGGTTGATGCCGGGATCAAAGAATGGGGCGCTGACCGTATTGGTATCCGTGTTTCGCCAATTGGCTCCTTCCAGAACGTCGATAACGGCCCGAACGAAGAAGCGGATGCCCTTTATTTAATCGAAGAGCTGGGTAAACGCGGAATTGCTTATCTGCACATGTCCGAACCGGACTGGGCTGGCGGCGAACCGTACAGCGATGCATTCCGTGAAAAAGTCCGTGCCCGTTTCCACGGCCCAATCATTGGCGCTGGCGCTTACACGCCGGAAAAAGCAGAAGAACTTATCGAAAAAGGGTTAATTGACGCCGTTGCCTTTGGTCGCGCGTATATTGCCAACCCTGACCTGGTTGCGCGTCTGCAACACAAAGCAGATCTGAATCCACAGCACCCAGAAAGCTTCTATGGCGGCGGTGCTGAAGGTTATACCGACTACCCTACGCTGTGATCCTTCATTGATAGCGGCGGCCATCCGCCGCTATACTAGGACATTATTCATAAGTTAGGACGAGGGATATCATGCGTTTACTGCATACCATGCTGCGTGTCGGCGACCTGCAACGCTCCATTGAATTTTACACCAACGTTCTGGGCATGAAGCTGCTGCGCACCAGTGAAAATACCGAATATAAGTACTCTCTGGCATTCGTCGGTTACGGCGATGAAAGTGATACTGCGGTCATTGAACTGACCTATAACTGGGGCGTCGACAAATATGACCTCGGTACCGCATACGGCCACATCGCCCTGAGCGTGGATAATGCGGCACAAGCCTGCGACCGCATTCGCAAAAATGGCGGCAACGTCACGCGCGAAGCCGGCCCGGTAAAAGGCGGTGCTACCGTCATCGCGTTTGTTGAAGACCCGGATGGCTACAAAATCGAGCTAATCGAAGAGAAAGATGCCGGCAAAGGTCTTGGCAACTAATCTCCCACGGGTGCCAAAAGGCGCCCGTTTTTTTCTCCCGCCTTTCCAAGCCACGGCAAAATTTGCCATAATGCGCGCTACTTTTTCTAAGTTAAGAGATTCAGATGTCCGACAATGTGCAGCTTAATGGTCTATGCGACCGTTTTCGTGGGTTTTATCCCGTGGTGATTGATGTTGAAACCGCAGGATTCAATGCCAAAACGGATGCTCTGCTCGAAGTAGCAGCAATCACGTTGAAAATGGATGAGCAAGGCTGGTTGATGCCGGACAACACGTTACATTTCCACGTTGAACCGTTTGAAGGCGCCAATCTTGAACCAGAAGCGCTGGCGTTTAACGGTATCGACCCGAATAACCCGCTGCGTGGTGCGGTCAGCGAATATGACGCGCTGCATGCTATCTTCAAGATGGTGCGCAAAGGGATTAAAGACAGTGATTGCAATCGTGCAATCATGGTGGCGCATAACGCCACATTTGATCATAGCTTTATGATGGCCGCAGCCGAGCGCGCCTCGTTAAAGCGTAACCCGTTCCACCCGTTCGTTACCTTTGATACCGCCGCGCTTAGCGGGCTGGCGCTGGGGCAAACTGTGCTGTCAAAAGCCTGTGCCGCAGCCGGTATGGATTTCGACAGCAGCCAGGCCCACTCGGCGCTGTACGACACCGAACAGACCGCGACACTGTTCTGCGAAATCGTCAACCGCTGGAAGCGCCTCGGCGGCTGGCCTCTACCGATAGCCACCGATGAATAATCGTATAAAAAAAGCGCCTTAAAGGCGCTTTTTTGTTTTCGGTACCCGACCTACACAAACCAGGCAATTATTCTGCTTTTGGCTCTTCAGCGTATTTCGCCGCGGTCTCTTTAATGAGAGGCTGCAGTTCACCGCGCTGATACATTTCAATAATGATGTCACAGCCGCCAACCAGCTCGCCATCCACCCACAGCTGTGGGAAGGTTGGCCAGTTTGCGTATTTTGGCAGCTCAGCGCGAATATCTGGGTTCTGCAGGATGTCAACATAAGCGAAGCGCTCGCCACAAGCAGACAGCGCCTGAACCGCCTGAGCGGAGAAGCCGCAGCTTGGCAGTTTTGGAGAACCTTTCATATACAGCAGGATTGGGTTTTCAGCGATCTGGCGCTGAATTTTTTCAATTGTCTCGCTCATTGTCTTGCTTCCTCACACTTCTTTTTACGACAGTAGTCCGCCATTGTAGCGTTTCAGGCTGCGAACCGAAAATAACATTTTGTTCACGCTTTACTATTTTATCGTCTGTTCTCTTAAGTTGCTTTATAAATATGTCTTTATCGGCAGCAACCGGGAAAATGTGTTCATTTTTTAGCTCAAGTTGTATCAATTGATGTTTTTTTTTGCAGTTGCTAACGAAACAACGTTTTAGACCTAAAAACAGTATTAACATTTCGTGTTTTTATAGATTAGAATCGTTGGGTTTTGTAAACCATACCCAGGCAAGGATGTATCGCCTGATTACTCAGAGGGTTGTTCAGTGGCGCAGATAAAAAAATGGTCGTTCACGCTCTGTGCATTGTTGTTTACATCGTTATCTTTCACGCCGTTGGCGCATGCAACCGGGCATGCCAAAACACCCACGGCGCAAAAATCGCTTCCCGTAAAAGGTAGTGAACGTAAGAAAAAAAGCACAGACACCAAATCCACCACCAAGAAAAAAACCACCGCGACTACTACGAAGAAAAAAACCGCAACCGCCGTGGCGAAAAAATCAACATCAACCACCAGCCGCAAAAAATCCGCTACGCGTACCGCAAAAGCCAGCAGAAAAGGCAGCACGCTGAAAACCGCCAACCTCGTCACGACCTGCAAACCCGCGCGTAAAGGCCACAAAAAATCCTGTACCACCAGCCCTGCCGAAAGCCAACCCACTACCATTGCCCAGGCACACAAAGTTCGCGTGCAAAAAGCGCAGAAAACGGCGATGAACAAACTGATGGGTCAGCTAGGTAAGCCTTACCGTTGGGGCGGAAACTCCCCTCGTACCGGTTTCGATTGCAGTGGTCTGGTGTATTACGCCTATAAAGATCTGGTCAATATCCGTATTCCGCGCACCGCCAATGAAATGTACCACCTGCGTGACGCCCGCCCGGTAAACCGTGGCGAGCTGGAAAGCGGCGATCTGGTCTTCTTCCGCACCCAGGGTCGTGGTACAGCTGACCATGTGGGTGTTTACGTCGGTAACGGTAAGTTTATTCAATCGCCTCGCACCGGTCGTGATATCCAAATCACCTCATTGAGCGAAGATTATTGGGTGCGTCACTATGTCGGCGCTCGCCGCGTGGTAACCCCTAAGACCATTCGTTAATCACTTACCCCGTTTGTTAATAAACGGGGTAAGCTTATCTTTTATCTCACCTTTTAATTTGCTACTCTATCCTCACTCAATACAAGGTTATTGAGTGGATAAACTATAATAAGGAGAGTAGCAATGTCGTTCGAATTACCTGCATTACCGTATGCCAAAGACGCTCTTGTCCCACACATTTCTGTGGAAACGCTTGAGTACCATTATGGTAAACACCACCAGACTTATGTCACTAACCTGAACAACCTGGTTAAAGGCACCCCGTTTGAAGGCAAAACGCTCGAAGAGATCGTGCGCACGTCTGAAGGCGGTGTGTTCAACAACGCGGCTCAGGTCTGGAACCACACTTTCTACTGGAACTGCCTGGCCCCTAACGCTGGCGGCGAACCGACCGGTGCAGTTGCTGACGCCATCAACAAAGCGTTTGGTAGCTTCGCTGAGTTCAAAGCACAGTTTACTGACGCGGCAGTCAAAAACTTCGGTGCAGGCTGGACATGGCTTGTGAAGAAGGCTGACGGCTCGCTGGCCATTGTCTCAACGTCTAACGCGGGTACGCCTCTGACCACTGATGCAACGCCACTGCTGACCGTGGATGTGTGGGAACATGCTTACTACATTGATTACCGCAATGCGCGTCCAAACTATCTGGAGCACTTCTGGGCTCTGGTGAACTGGAAGTTTGTGGCTGAAAATCTGGCCGCATAAGTCGTAAAACCCGACCATATTGAGCCGGGTTTACTCTATTACGCAGAAGAGTCAATCTTCTGCGTTTTTGTTTTTACTGGCTCGCCAGCGCCTCTTCACCTCGGCGACGGCTGCTTACCACCACAACTAACAATGCCAGCCCCGCCACAATTGCGCCCATCACGGGAACAAAAGCGTAGCCCATCCCGCCTGAAATCACGGCACCACCAGCAACCGCACCCAGCGCATTACCAAGGTTAAATGCCCCGATATTGACCGATGATGACAGACCTGGCGCTTCATGCGCTACCCGCATCACGCGCATCTGCAACGGTGGCACCACCGCGAAGGTTGCCGCACCCCAGACCACCATGCTCACTGCGGCCCCTAACTGGGTTTGCGCAAGGAACGGAATCGCCAACATAATAACCATCAACAGCAGCAAGAAGCCTTTCAACGTGCCGCTGACGGAGCGGTCAGCAAATTTACCGCCCAGGTAGTTACCGATGGAGAAACCAACGCCAATCAACACCAGCATCAATGTGATAAAACCTGACGATGCGTGGGTGATGGTGTGCAGTACCGGAGAAATGTAGGTATAGAGCGTGAACATGGCGCCCGCACCTAATACGGTCGTTAACAGCGCAGACAGGACCTGCGGACGGACCAGTACCGACAGCTCGCGCTTAACATCCGGTTTCTCCCCCGCCCCACCTTTTGGAAGAGAAAACCACAGACTGATGATGGCAATCACACCAAGCCCCGCGGTTGCCATAAACGACATACGCCAGCCGATAGTTTCCCCAAGCCATGTTGCCGCAGGCACTCCGCCAATGTTAGCAATGGTCAGCCCCATAAACATGGTTGCAACGGCGCTGGCCTGCTTGTGCTTTGGTACCACGCTCGCCGCCACCACTGAGCCAAGACCAAAGAAAGCGCCATGGTTGAGGCTGGTGATAATGCGCGAGAGCATTAAGGTGGTGTAGTCCGGCGAGATAGCGGACAGTACATTGCCAAGGGTAAAGATAGCCATCAGGAAAATTAGCGCATTACGACGACCGCGATGTGACAGTAATAGCGTCATCAGCGGCGCGCCAACCATTACGCCAACCGCATAGGCGCTGATTAACATACCGGCGGCGGGAATTGAGACATCAACCCCTTTCGCGATAACCGGCAATAAGCCCATCGGCGAGAATTCGGTCGTACCAATACCAAAGGCCCCAATGGCTAAAGCCAATAAGGGAAAATTAATTTTCATACAAAAGCTCCGCTAAGCCACACGCAATACGCGGCATGACAACATGGGGCAAAAGCATGACATTAATCACAGAAAAACAGAAGTGTACAAAACAGCAAAAGATTATTGCTAATTGGGTAACAATAATACGAGAGGGAGCGGATGCTCCCTCACAGAGGGATTAATGCAATATAGCGGTGAAACTTGCTGCGACGATCAGAGCAAGCGCAATAAAGGTAGTACCGAGTGACAACTTAAGATCGGTGCTCATCAATTTTTCTCCTTTTGATTTCCACAGTAAAACTGCGTTTAATCATTTTTGCACAGTTAATCGTAAAAATCTTCACAGATTTAGCAGGATGTTTGTTTTTGTTCTTCCACTTTGCGCCAGGATAAGTCAAAATTCGACGCTTATTTATAAGCGTACCGGCCATTGACCCCCTCCTGTCGTCCTGTATCGTTTTCCCGGCGAAATACAATCTGCAAGATTGTACCAGGGTGTGTGAAGGCAAACGTTTTCCTTTCGGTTTTATCAGGGGCAGGCCAGGGTCTGGAGTGAGATGGAATGGCAACAATTAAAGATGTAGCGAAGCGCGCAAACGTTTCCACTACAACCGTATCACATGTAATTAACAAAACCCGTTTTGTCGCTGAAGACACGCGTGAAGCGGTTTGGGCAGCCATTAAAGAGCTGCACTACTCGCCAAGCGCCGTGGCGCGTAGCCTTAAGGTTAACCACACCAAATCGATCGGTTTGTTGGCAACCAGTAGCGAGGCGGCGTATTTTGCTGAAATCATCGAAGCCGTTGAGAAAAACTGCTTTGAGAAAGGCTATACCCTAATTCTTGGCAACGCGTGGAATAATCTTGAGAAACAGCGCGCGTATTTGTCGATGATGGCGCAAAAGCGCGTAGATGGCCTGTTGGTCATGTGCTCAGAGTACCCGGAATCTCTGCTCACGATGCTCGAAGAGTATCGCAACATCCCGATGGTGGTGATGGACTGGGGAGAATCCAAAGCTGACTTTACTGACTCCGTGATTGATAACGCCTTTGAGGGCGGTTATATGGCGGGTCGTTATCTGGTGGAACGCGGGCATCGCGATATCGGCGTGATCCCAGGGCCGCTGGAGCGTAACACTGGTGCGGGTCGTCTGGCGGGCTTTATGAAAGCCATGGAAGAGACGATGATAAACGTCCCAACCAACTGGATTGTACAGGGCGATTTTGAGCCTGAGTCTGGCTATCGTGCGATGCAGCAAATCCTGTCCCAGCACCCTCGTCCAACCGCAATCTTCTGCGGTGGCGATGTCATGGCGATGGGCGCACTGTGTGCTGCCGATGAAATGGGTCTGCGTGTTCCGCAGGATATTTCGCTTATCGGTTACGATAACGTGCGCAACTCCCGTTTCTTTACCCCGGCGCTGACGACGATTCATCAGCCAAAAGATTCACTGGGTGAAACGGCCTTCAATATGTTGATGGACCGCATCGTAAGTAAGCGTGAGGTGTCTCAGTCGATTGAGGTGCATCCGCGCCTCATCGAACGTCGCTCCGTGGCCGACGGCCCGTATCGCGACTATCGCCGCTAAGTCCTGATGCGGACGCCTTATTCCGGCGTCCGCAGCCACTCATTGTTTAACGTCTCACTGTCCCCCAGATACTCTAACAACCAGCTTAATGCCGGTGAGGCTTCGCTTTGCTGCCAGGTGAGACAACAGGCGGCATCCGGGAAGGGATTTTCCAGTGTTAATGCGACCCACTCCCCGTTCTCAAGCCACGGTTGCGCCCGATGTCCGGGTACCATTGCCGCGCATAGTCCAGCAGAAATGCAGGTTTCCGACGACGCCCAGTCCGGTACCACCACTCTTTTTTGGTTATCCAGAAGCCAGGTCGTCCGCTTGGGTAGCGAGCGAGAGGTATCCTCAAGCACCAATGAAGGCCAATTGCGCAACACATCATCGCTGAGCGGCCCTTCCATCTTTGCCAGCGGATGCGAACAGGCGACAACGCAGTGCCAATTAAGCTTACCCATATCGCGAAAGGCAAAACGCCCGCCGATTGGGATGGCCTGGGTCGCGCCAATCGCCAGTTCCACGCGACCATCCGACAACGCATCCCACACGCCGTTGAAAACTTCCTGAAATACGATCAGCTCAACATCGTTAAAGTGGCGATAGAAATCAACAATCATCTGCCGAGTCCGTTCCGGTTTAACGATATTATCTACCGCAATAGCCAACTGCCCACGCCAGCCGTTGGCAATCTGCTGACACTGTTGGCGGGTGATCTGCATTTTTTTGATAACAGATCGCCCTTCTTTCAAAAACCATGCACCGGCAGGCGTTAGCTCAACGTCCCGGTGCCGCCGTTCAAACAAAGGCACCGCAAGCCATTCCTCTAACTGACGGACGGTATAGCTCACCGCCGAAGGCACACGGTGTAATTCCTGCGCCGCGGCGCTAAAGCTGCCGTTGCGCGCAACGGCATCAACCACTTCTAAGGAATATTCAGACCACATTTTTTGCCTTCAAATATTTTGAATCCATGACTCAAATATTAGCGTTTCACAACCACCATTGCACTCTCTACACTCTGCGCAATTGTTTATTCATGAGAAAAAGGTCGATTTATGCAACCGGGGAAAGGATTTTTAGTCTGGCTAGCAGGACTGAGCGTGCTGGGTTTTCTGGCGACAGATATGTATTTACCTGCCTTTGCGGTCATTCAGGAAGATCTGCAAACACCAGCATCCGCAGTGAGTGCCAGCCTGAGTTTGTTCCTCGCCGGTTTTGCCCTCGCGCAGCTTTTGTGGGGGCCGCTGTCAGACCGCTACGGCCGTAAACCGATTCTGCTGACCGGGTTAACCATTTTTGCGCTGGGCTGCATAGGCATGTTGTGGGTGCGTGATGGTACCACACTGCTGGTACTGCGCTTTGTACAGGCCGTAGGCGTTTGTGCAGCGGCCGTAACCTGGCAGGCGATGGTGACTGACTATTATCCTGCGCAGCGCACTAACCGTATTTTCGCCACGATTATGCCACTGGTCGGCCTGTCTCCAGCCCTCGCCCCGCTTCTGGGTAGCTGGTTATTAGTGCATTTTGATTGGCAGGCCATTTTTGCGGCATTATTTATCATTACCCTGGTGCTGATGTTACCCGCATTTCGCCTGAAGCCGGCACACAAGAAAAATGCCACCAGCGAAGAAAAGCTGACCTTTATGCGCCTGCTGCGCAGTAAGGACTATCGTGGCAACGTTCTGATTTACGCCGCGTGCTCTGCGAGTTTCTTCGCATGGCTGACAGGTTCGCCATTTATTCTGCATGAAATGGGTTATAGCCCAACCGTCATTGGCCTGAGCTACGTTCCTCAGACCATCGCTTTCTTGATTGGTGGCTACGGTTGCCGTGCCGCACTGCAAAAATGGCAGGGTGCTCAACTTCTGCCATGGCTTTTGGTGGTCTATGCCCTCAGCGTTATTGGTACCTGGGGCGCTGGTCTGGCAGAGAATGCCTCGCTGACTGCGTTACTGATCCCCTTCTGCGTGATGGCTATCGCCAACGGGGCGATTTATCCTATCGTCGTCGCTCAGGCTCTGAAGCCCTTCCCGCAGGCAACCGGGCGCGCCGCTGCGTTACAGAATACGTTGCAGCTGGGCCTTTGCTTCCTGGCAAGCCTTGCCGTGTCGACGCTCATCGCCACCCCGCTGCTGACTACCACCTGTGTGATGCTTGTCACCGTGGTGCTGGCGGCGATAGGTTACAGAATGCAGCTCGCGGCACGCCGTGAAGAACGTGCTGCCGAACAGACCACATCTCACGCCTAATCATCAGGCATATCAATGCCATGATAAATCGTTAGGACGCTAAGATTTTTAGTTGAATCAACAAACTTAGCGTCCTATACTGGATCGGCATCACATAATTAATATACAGTGCAGTTATTGAGCGGCGGCAGGATGCCACCCATTAAACCATGGATTGGCTTTCAGCAAGGGACTCCTCCCTTTCTCTATGTTACGTCGGATAGCAGGCTCACGAATTATTCGTGACATTTCTCACAAACCAAGAAAAGCGTCTACGCTGTTTTAAGGTTCTGATCAACAGGTCGGGATGGAGAGGCTATGAGCTCATCGTGTATAGAAGAAGTCAGCATACCGGAAAACGACTGGTATCGTATCGTTAGCGAGTTGCTCGGACGAGCAGGCATCGAAATTAATGGCAATGCCCCCAGCGATATACGAGTCAGAAATCCCCGGTTTTTCAAACGTGTTTTACAAGAAGGTTCGTTGGGGCTTGGCGAAAGTTATATGGACGGTTGGTGGGAATGCGACCGGCTGGATATCTTTTTCGACCAGGTACTGAGAGCCGGACTGGAAAACCAAATCCCCCACCATTTAAAAGATACGCTGCGAGTCGCAGGGGCACGTATTTTCAACTTACAAAGTCGCAAACGTGCCTGGCAGGTCGGCAAAGAACACTACGACCTTGGCAATGATCTTTTCAATCGTATGCTTGACCCCTACATGCAGTATTCCTGTGCTTACTGGAAAGAGGCACAAACTCTCGAAGAGGCGCAGCAGGCAAAGCTTGAATTAATATGCCAGAAATTGCAGCTTGAGCCGGGTATGCAGGTGTTAGATATCGGCTGCGGCTGGGGCGGACTTGCCGCTTATATGGCAAAAAAACACGGTGTCAGCGTGAAAGGCGTCACCATTTCCGCCGAACAACAAAAACTGGCTCAAGCCCGCTGTAAGGGGCTGGACGTAGAGATTCTGCTTCAGGATTATCGGGACCTGCACGCTCAGTTTGACCGTATTGTTTCCGTTGGCATGTTCGAACATGTCGGCCCCAAAAACTACGATACCTACTTTTCGGTTGTCGACCGTAATTTAAAACCCGACGGTCTGTTCTTATTGCACACAATAGGCTCGAAGATAACCGACAACAACGTTGATCCGTGGATTAACAAATACATCTTTCCGAATGGCTGTTTACCCTCAGTACGCCAGATTGCGCATGCCAGTGAACCCCATTTTGTGATGGAAGATTGGCACAACTTTGGCGCTGACTACGATACGACGCTGATGGCCTGGCATGAACGTTTCCTTGCCAGTTGGCCGGAAATCGCAGACAACTATTCCGAACGATTCAAACGCATGTTCAGCTACTATCTCAACGCCTGCGCGGGTGCTTTCCGCGCGCGTGATATTCAGCTATGGCAGGTCGTGTTCTCCCGCGGAGTTGAACAGGGTCTGCGCGTCGCGCGTTAGTCACCTACCGCCTGCGTCGTTCTGGCGCAGGCGTTTTTCATTACGACTTAGGGTATCTGGCTTTACTCCGCCGCAGCCTGCTGCGCCGCTTCTTTCGCCGCCATCACGCGCTCAACGGTATCGACGACCGCCTGCGTTTGCGGATCGATTTCGATATTCACGCGGTCACCCAGACGCTTCTTACCGAGCGTCGTGCGCTCCAGCGTTTCCGGGATTAGGTGCACGCAGAAACGAGTCGCCGTCACTTCACCTACCGTCAAACTAATACCGTCAATGCCGATGAAACCTTTATACAGCACGTATTTCATCAACGCCGGGTCCTGGATTTTAAACCAGATCTGCTTATTATTTTCCGACGTCAGGATCTTCGACACTTCTGCGGTGGTCATAATATGGCCGGACATCAAATGACCGCCAATTTCATCGCTGAACTTCGCCGCGCGTTCAACGTTGACCAGGTCACCCTCTTTGACATCGCCCAGGTTGGTGATGCGCAGCGTCTCTTTCATCAGGTCGAAGCTTATCTGTTCGCCATTAATTTCTGTGACCGTTAAGCAGCAGCCATTATGGGCAACCGAGGCACCGGTCTCCAGACCCGCCAGCATGTGTTCCGGCAGCGCCACCACGTGAGTGCGAAAGTTTGGTTTTTCATCAATGGACACGATTTTTGCCGTGCCCTGCACAATACCAGTGAACATGCAGTTAACTCCTGTTAATCGTCTATTTCAGTACGTGTACCGATTCATCTGCTAGGCACAATAGCAGTTGATAAAACAGGTTGCTACCTTCCACACCCTACCGCTGATTTTTTGACTAGATTAATAGCAAATCCTCGCTACAATAACGGAGAAATTCCTCTATTTATTCTTCTTGCTGCCGGTTAAGGCGGTTTTTCTGTCTCCCGTACTCGCTGTACGGCGAGAATAAATAACAACAATACAGGTGTTCACGTGCAGAAGTACTTTGTCGAAGCGCGTCAGTTATTAGCTCTGGCAATCCCGGTTATCCTTGCGCAGGTTGCCCAAACGGCAATGGGATTTGTCGATACCGTCATGGCTGGAGGTTACAGTGCCACCGACATGGCCGCGGTCGCCATCGGGACATCAATCTGGCTCCCAGCGATTCTTTTCGGCCATGGTTTGCTGCTGGCGATGACGCCGGTCATTGCTCAGCTTAATGGTTCTGGCCGACGCGAACGTATTGCAATGCAGGTCCGTCAGGGCTTCTGGCTCGCAGGATTTGTCTCTGTGCTCATCATGGTAGTGCTATGGAACGCGGGTTACATTATTCGTTCAATGCACAATATTGATCCGGCGTTGGCAGATAAAGCCGTCGGTTATTTGCGCGCACTGCTGTGGGGCGCACCGGGCTACCTGTTCTTCCAGGTCGCGCGTAATCAGTGTGAAGGGTTGGCAAAAACCAAGCCAGGCATGGTAATGGGCTTTATTGGCCTGCTGGTCAATATCCCAGTGAACTACATCTTTATTTACGGCCACTTCGGTATGCCGGAATTGGGCGGCGTAGGCTGCGGTGTAGCGACAGCATCGGTCTATTGGGTGATGTTCTTTAGCATGCTTTATTATGTGCGTCATGCTGGTTCTATGCGCGATATTCGTAGCCCGGAGCGCTTTACCCGCCCTGACCCCGTTATTTTGAAGCGATTGACAACGCTTGGCTTACCTATCGCGCTGGCGCTTTTCTTCGAGGTGACGCTATTCGCCGTGGTTGCACTGCTGGTTTCGCCATTAGGCATTGTCGATGTTGCTGGACACCAGATTGCGTTGAACTTCAGCTCGCTGATGTTCGTCTTGCCAATGTCACTTGCGGCAGCGGTCACGATCCGTGTGGGCTTTCGTCTTGGACAAGGCTCGACGCCTGACGCGCAGGTTTCCGCGCGCACCGGTATTGGCGTAGGGATTTGCATGGCAATGTGTACCGCGATATTCACCACCCTGATGCGTACGCACATTGCACTGTTGTACAACGATAACCCCGAGGTCGTGACGCTGGCGGCACAGCTGATGTTACTGGCGGCGTTGTATCAGCTTTCTGATTCCATCCAGGTGATTGGGAGCGGGATTTTGCGCGGGTATAAAGATACGCGTTCGATTTTCTTTATTACCTTCATCGCTTATTGGGTATTAGGTCTACCGTGCGGCTACGTGCTGGCGTTGACCGATCTGGTTGTCGACAGAATGGGCCCTGCGGGATTCTGGTGGGGCTTTATCATCGGCCTGACCTCTGCGGCAGTGATGATGATGTTGCGCATGCGCTTCCTGCAACGCCAACCGGCGGCGGTTATTCTCCAGCGCGCGGCACGTTAAAGATGCTGACTGTCGCCCGGTAATACACCGCCGGGCGACATCTCATACTTTAGTGATGTAGCATCTCATCCACCACCTGCTGTTGGGTCAGCTGGTACGGATAATACGTCGGCCAGTTGTCCATCTCTTCAAGCAATGCTTCCTGCGATTGATTACCCATAAAGATATGGAAATGTGCCGATTTACGCGGTGCAATAGTGTGATCGCTAAACTGTACGAATTTCGGTGCCCCGGTGTTGGCTTGCTGACATTCGAACAGATAACGCACGCCCTGTTTGCCGGAGGCGTAAGTCAGGACTTTATGTCCGGCATAGCGATACTGGCAGGTACTGACCTTCTCCCCGACATGAAACTCCATCACGCCGTTTTCGATACCAATCATGTTCACATCGGTGGCGTAACCCTTGCGGTAGTACTCTTTAATCTCGGCAAAGGTTTTACTTTTATCTTTTTCTGCCTTCTGCTTAAACACCGGATCCAGAGCGCCTGATAACAGATAACCATTAACCGACTCCCATATTCCATCCCAATCTGAAAGCGAGCGGTCTTTCACATCGCTGAGGTTAAAAATTCCCTCTGCCGCTTTCTGTTCTGTTGGGGTTAACGGCACACCGTGATCGTGATGCCCGTGCGCAAATGCCTGACCACTGATCATTAACGCCGCAACTATCACTGCAATTTTAGCTGACTGTTTCACCCGTAAATTTCCTTCGTCGAGATATGAGACGCAAAACGTTATAACATAACATTTCAATTTTCAACAATGAATGTCAAAATGTATTCGCCGTGAGCAAGGATAAATCAGGATAAAAAACAGTCGCTAAAAGCCTGCGAGATCAACGCAATCCCGGGTATGGCAGGAAAATACTTCTGAGGTGGGTAAAAGTTCTCCAGTCGGGTGAAATCAAACATTTTCCGCTTGCCACAACCCATGAGTGCCGCTAATATTCGTTCCCGTTGCCACAAGCAACAATGCGTCTGTAGCTCAGTTGGTTAGAGCACCACCTTGACATGGTGGGGGTCGATGGTTCGAGTCCATTCAGACGCACCAATTATGCGTTTATAGCTCAGTTGGTTAGAGCACCACCTTGACATGGTGGGGGTCGTTGGTTCGAGTCCAATTAAACGCACCATTATGCGTCTGTAGCTCAGTTGGTTAGAGCACCACCTTGACATGGTGGGGGTCGATGGTTCGAGTCCATTCAGACGCACCATATCTTTCTGATATGGTGCATATTCCCTTCTATTCTCGTTTCCCGCTAAAGTTTCGTTAAGCGCTGTACGTTCAAGTTTTCTAATTTACCGTCGAGTATTTCAAGAAAATCATCGTGATATGACATCGCGACGTGCTTCACCAGATCATCTTCAGATTTCCAGCGCTCGATAAACACAAAAGAGACGGCCCCTTTATTCGCCAGGTTGCGTACATCCGGAACCGCATGACTTTCATGCAGATCGTATTGCAGACATCCCGCCTCCTGATGGGTGAGTGGCACCATGGTTTGCGCGGCTTTTCTGATGGTGTCGATATGTTCCGGGAAAGGCGTAAGGGTGGCTACTATCTTCACTTCGCTCATTGGAGATCCTTGATTTGTCGATGATAAACCCGGCGTTTGCACCGGGTACCTCAACTATTCAGGCTAGCAGTCTGCGCGATTTTATGCCACCAATGCGGTGTTATGGCAACTGCGCGTACTCTTCTTCGCTCACCGGTTCGAGCCACTCATTTGAAGCGCCTTCCGCTGGGACTTCTACCGCAATGTGGGCGAACCAGCTATCGTGTGCGGCACCGTGCCAATGCTTGGTTCCCGCTGGAATATTGACCACATCGCCCGTTTTCAACTCGCGCGCCGGTTGACCCCACGCCTGATACCAACCACGACCGCCAGTTACCAGCAGAATTTGACCGCCTTTGTGGTGGATATGCCAGTAGTTGCGACAACCGGGCTCAAAGGCCACGTTGCCAATCGTGACCCCTTCACGCGATAGCATGGTCAGATAGCTATTTCCGGTGAAATATTTCGCATAGGCCTCGTTTTTTTCACCACGAGGGAACACGCTATTACCATCAAATTTCTCGTTCATATTCGCTCCAGAGTGCGTATTCATAGAAGTTGAGTCGTTTAGATACTGAGCCAGTACCGCGTGCGCATTTGTCGCGATATCCACAGGACACTTTGCCGCAAGTACAGCCACAAAAGCGTGCAACTGCTCGGTTGTGATGCCGTTATGTTGGCTGATAGCAAAATGGCTTTTCAGCTGGCCTTCTGCACCAGGAATAGCCGCTAACGCGGAAACGGTGGCCAGCTCACGTGCCGACCAGTCCAGGGCATCGCGCTGGAAAATATCGCCAAATAGATGGGCCTTCAGGTAAACATCGATGGCAGGTGCAAAGTCGAATAGCGGGCCGCTCACCGGCTTGCCCACCAGCTGTGTCTGAGTGGTTGTGCCCGAGGCCAGGCTATCCCAATGATCGGGCTGTGGTGTGGATACAGCCCCCTCCTCGTCCTCAATACCCTGGGCCCGACGGGCGTTAACCACCGCCATAAAACAACCCAAGCCGTTCAAGCTGCGTGGGAAACCACAATAGGCATAAAGCTGAACCAGTATTTCTTTGATTTCATTAATCGTCAGCCCCGCATCCAGCCCCTCATTAAGCGCAAGGGTTAGCTTTTCCATGTCGCCACGTGCGGTTAATGCCGCAATCGGGATCATCGCCTGCTGGCGTATATTCAGTGGGTTTTGCATGATGTTATCTCCGGCTGGGATGGCGTGTCCCAGTGAATGGGTGAATGCGGAAATTATAACGAGCTAAGACGAGATTGATTAGACGGGGAAATCAGAACTGACCTATGAGTGAATTTCATTAATTGATTAGACCGACGTTCAGCCACACCTCAACAAGCGGCGGTAAATCAATGAAGCATGCTCATCATTTAGCTAACCAATTCATTCGCCACAATAATTCAGAGAATAAATAATGCACTTCATACCTTTCTCGCGGCATTTCATTCCTGTTTTCAGGCAATTAATGCCAATAACTCCCGGTAACGGCTAAAAAGGTCTACAGTCGTGTTTATTTGCAGGGCTCCCCTATGCTGACTCTCCGCTTCACGCGTGAAAACCTATTGTCCGGTTTCCAGTGGTTTTTCTTCATTTTCTGCAACACCGTAGTCGTTCCGCCGACGCTGGTTTCCGCCTTCCATCTGCCAGAAAACAGTCTGTTGATGCTGACGCAGTACGCCTTTCTAACCACCGCCGTGGCCTGTTTGTTGCAGGTCTTATTCGGCCACCGCCGCGCTATTATGGAAGGGCCGACAGGCCTGTGGTGGGGAACTATTCTGACGATTACCCTTGCCGAAGCCTCACGCGGCACACCGCTAAATGATATTGCTAGCAGCCTGGCGGTGGGGATTGCTATCTCGGCGGTGATGACAATAGTGATTGGTATCAGCGGACTGGGGAGCCGTCTGGCGCGATTATTCACGCCATCAGTGATGGTGGTCTTTATGTTGTTGCTCGGCGCCCAGCTCACCACCATCTTTTTTAAAGGCATGCTGGGATTACCTTTCGGCATGGCTACATCGACCGTCAGCCTTTCACTGGCCCCGTTCGCAATGGCGGTCGCTGTGATGTTTTTTGTCATCGGGCTTATCGTCTTTTTACCCCAGCGCATCTCACGCTATGCGCTGCTTATTGGTACCGTGATCGGTTGGGCCGTCTGGAGACTCTGTTTTGGCGGTTCCGCCATCGATACGGGCAGCCTGCACTGGCAATGGTTCCCGCTGGGGAGTCATGGCACGCTGTCGCCAGGCATTATCCTGACCGCCGTGATCACCGGTCTGGTGAACATTAGCAATACCTACGGCGCGCTACGCGGGACAGATACGTTTTATCCGCAAACCGTTCCCGATAACGCGCATTATCGGCGCAGTTTTGTCGTCTCGGGGGTTATTACCTTACTGAGCGTACCCTTAGCGGTGATCCCTTTTTCACCGTTCGTATCCTCGGTTGGACTGTTGACCCAAACGGGTGACAGCTCGCAGAAATCATTTTTATATGGCGCGTTGCTATTCCTGCTGGTCGCCATTGTGACCCCGCTCACCCGCTTCTTCTGTGCGATTCCGCTGGGCGTCAGCAGCGCGGTAATGTTGGTTTCCTATCTGCCGCTGCTCTTTTCCAGCCTGGTCTTTAGCCAGCAGGTCAAACTGACCTCACGGAATATTTACCGTCTGGCATTACCGCTCTTTATCGGACTGTTTTTGATGAGTTTACCGCCGGTGTATTTACAGGATATCCCGCTGACCATTCGCCCTTTGCTCAGTAACGGCCTTCTGGTCGGGATTTTACTCGCGGTAGTGGTGGATAATCTGATTCCGTGGGATCGGCTTAAATAGGTATTTCTGAATAACACCGTTTTCTGGAAACAACAACGGGCACCTCGGTGCCCGTTAACGTTTAACACACTTCAAGCGCTCGCTCTTTTGCCTTTTCAGCCTGCTGTTTGTATATCTCGTACCGTGCTTCAAACCAGGTTCTCTGCTGCTCGTTCATGTTTCCCGTGACTGCATGGATATCGACAGGTTGGCCAAGCGACTGCATACGGGCAAAACTGCGAGCCAAAAAATCAAAATTGGTTAATGTCTGTGGGTCCTGTTTCTGCATTGCATATCCCTCCGAGCTGGTGATCATTTTCAAGGTTATATGCTTTCCTGTTTCCAGTATTCGCCTGTTATCGATTCTTTTTTGTACACTGCGTGCGCATAACATCGCGTGACTTCACACTTCAGCCTTTCACCGAAGGGCAGGAAGCGGTTCGTGCGAAATACGAGACCGGCATCACAACCGGGTACATTCCTCAACATTTTTGCAATATACTGTGTTAAGGGTAGAACAGTAAAAACACAGGTGATGAATGGAAATAGATCTCGAAAATCTGGTCTTTGACGGACTGGATGAAGCGCAAGAACGTAATGCAGAACGTCTGGACGACGCAGACAAGAAGGCACAAGCGATTATTGCCGACGATGACTGCGGCGACGCCTGCAAAATCTGATAAAAAAAACCGACATTAATGTCGGTTTTTTTTTGCGATGAGATGCGTTTCCATTTTAATCAATTCACTCACTCTCGCCCTTGAGAGTTGAGAAATAGCCCGACACACAGATACGCGGCCATAAATGAGCTGTACTCAGCGATGTAGCAATTTCGGGTTGCTCTGTTTACTACGCCGACACAGCCATTCCATTGCCGGTTATCCTTAAACCTGACCCGCGTTATCAAGCCAGGCATACACCGCCGCCAGATCCTGCTCGGCAAGTCCTCCCTCTGCCGCCTGCGCCCACAGTTGGGTGATATCCTGCATCATCGGCATCGTTCCTTCAGAGGCATTCGCCAGCGCCAGACGTGCATCTTTAAGCGCATGCTGAAGCTGCATCTGCGGGGTGTAATCGTCTTTGCGGATCATCTCCAGCTTTCCCTTCACATACGGAGCCGCCAGCGGACCGCCTTCCAGCGTTTCCCACAGCTGTTCAGGCGTAAAGCCAAACTGTTTTGCCAGTTGCATACTTTCAGCGACGCCCTGCATCATCGTAATCAACCAGGCATTGACAACCAGCTTCATTTTCTGGCTGTTGCCCGCCTCTCCGTACCACTGGGTACCGCGAGAAATCGCGTCAAAGACCTGTTGCGCCGCAGCTGCACGCGCCTTATCACCGCTCGCCATCACCAGAATCTGCGCATTCTCCGCCGGCGCTTTAGTGCCGGATACCGGGGCATCAAGATAGAGCATATCCGGACGCAACGTTTCCAGCAGTGCGATGGCCTCGGCGGTTTCATGAATACCGATAGTCCCCATCTGGCAGAATGTTGCCCCTTGTGGGCAGGACGGCGCAATGGCGCGAATGCTGGCAAGCGTGGCATCGCCATCGGTCAACATGGCGATAATAACCCCGGCATCTGCCACCGCCAGTTGCGCATCATTACACAGTTGCAGACCGTGAATCTGGAGATCTTCACCGCGTCCCGGCGTTCGGTTCCAGCCGTAGACCGTGAAGCCTTTTTTTAGCAAGTTGGCGGCAAATGCGTGCCCCATTGCCCCTAATCCCAACACCGCTACCGCAGGCAATGCCTTCATTTCGCTCTCCTCATGGACTCGGTCATTTTAGCTAGCCTGATGATTTTCAGAACAAAATGCAACCGGATAATCATGCGGATGATGAATGATTCTTTTGATGGGCGAAAACCACATTCAGCCTTTTCTACCGCCCGATTTACCAATGGCTTTGTGCAGATCGTTCACGCGTTTCATCGACCGAAGGGTGCGCTGAGAGGTCGTTGAAGCGACTGACAGCACGAGCATTTCCAGGCACACCATCACCGTTCCGTGGAGCGGCACCCGGCCATTTTCACCCCGAGGAACATGAACCACCACCTGCGACATTTCGCTAAATCGTGAGTCGGTCGCCTGAGTGAGTAAAATTGTTGGGATGCCCAATCTTGCCGCTTCGCGCAGCGTGGTCAACCCTTCCCTATGCGGCGATTTCTGCGCCATCATAATCAACACGTCGCCACGTTGCAGACAGACAAGCTGCTCCGCCAGACTAAACCCCGTGCGGTTTAAAACGTACGAGGGTAAACCGATACGGCTAAACAGCCGCGCGGTATATTCGCTTAAGATGCCCGATGCGCCGATACCAAACAGCGCCACCTGTCGGGCATCAGTGAGCAAGGCCACCGCTTGTGCAATTGCCGCCCGGTTCTCGGTACTTGCCAGCATTTCACAGGCACGGAGATGCCCTTCAAGGACAAAATCGATGCTGGCGTTCACATCGCTGGTCAATGCCCCCACCGTGGAGGCCATTTTTTCAGATGAGGTAATGGTCGGGCCAAACCAGTGCTGAAGAGTATGTTTAAGATCGCGTAGCCCGGCAAATCCCAGCGCCTGTATTGCCCGCACCACCGTGGCATCAGAGGTTTGCGTCGCATGGGCAATTTCCAATGCCGTGTGGTCGAGCACCGCTTCACGATTATTATCAATCCAGTTCACCACCCTCAGCAGACGCGGTGACAACTGTGCGCTGCGGCTCTTTAAACGTTCGCCTAGCAAATCGACCCGTCGTTTTTCTTTTCGTGCCGCCACCGGGTTCATTTAGCCTCCTGCGGAATCGGGCGTCCGGCAATGTGTGACTGCACTTGTGCCACCAGTAAACTCAATGCTGCATAGGAGTTAGAAATCACCTCCTCACGCGGCAACAAGATGTAGTGGCCGGTTCGACAGGCACGCATAAAATCACACCAACCCGGCATGACTTTTTCCATATCGTTGAGTTCATCCTGAGGTTTTCCGCCGGTATCCGAGCGCCAGGTGGCGAACAGGAAGTCGGCATCGAGGTCGGGCAATTGCTCGGCGCTGACATCAATACGTTCGCCATCAGGAATACTCTCAATCAACGGCGGGAAACGAAAGCCCGCATCACGTAGTACGCGTCCCAGCGAGTGATACGAGTGATGGACGGTCACCTTGCCGTTGTTAGCCTGAATCACTGAAACGCTGATCTTGTTCGTTTGGATGGTACGTTTAAGCTGCTGAATTTGCGCCTGATAGCGGTGATCGAGCACCGCCAACCGTGCCTGGGTGCCGGTTAATTGCGCCAGTTTGCCGTAAATACGCGGCGCGCTGCCCAACAGGTGATCAATACTGACCGTCGGGGCAATTTTCGCCAGTTGCTCAATAGGCACATTTCGATTGGGTTCAGTAATGATAAGGTCTGGTTTCACCGCCGCAACCGCTTCCAGGTCGATATCGGCGGTGCCGATAAACTGGATATCACTGTTATCAAAATCAACGCCGGTCAACTCGGCGCTGGAGCGTAGATAGTGACTGCCGTCAGAACGCGTGCGTCCATGGCTGGCAACAGGCGGCACGCCGAGTTCAATCAGCGGAATGGTAATATCGAGATCGTGCATCGATACAATGCGCTGCGGATGCAGCGGAACCTGCACCACGCGCCCGAGATCGTCGGTAAAAGCCTGCGTTTGCGCAAACGTCGAGGCGCTAAACAGACAGAAAAAAGATAACAGTCCACGTACAGTCATCGATATCCTCATAAAGCGTCGCGGCGACGCCACAGCAGTAAAATAAAGAACGGACAGCCAATCAGCGAAATAATGATCCCGGCCGGAATTTGCAGCGGCGCAAAGGCCAACCGTCCGATGGTATCAGTGAGTAACACCAGCAGTGCCCCGATAAGCGCACTGCCGCTGAGCAGCGCGACCTGACCACCTCGCAGTAAAAAGCGGGCCATATGCGGGGCCATCAGGCCGACAAAGCCCAGATTACCGACACACGACACGCTGGCCGCCGTGAGCAGAACCGGGGCGAAAAAGCGCAACAGTGTCAGACGTGATAACCGCACGCCCAGCCCGCTTGCCATTTGATTGCCCAGCAGCGCCACATCGGCCGCGCGGGCTGTGAGATAAAGGATAAGCACGGCCGGAAGTGCCCACACAACGGCGACCGCCAGCAGTGGCCAGGTAGCAGCGTGCAAACTCCCCGCAAGCCAAGTCATCGCCGTTTGCACATCGCGAATATCCGCGGTAGTGACAAACAACCCCATGGCCGCCGAGAGTGTCCAGGAGACACCGATGCCAATTAAAATAAAGCGCGGGCGAGAGAGATCGCGCGCCAGTACTATTACCAACAGCGCCACCAACAGGCCACCAAGCATCCCGGCCACCGGTCGCCAGACCAGACTTAACGACGGAAAGACAAGGATCAGCGTCAGCACCACCATACTGGTGCCCTCCTTCACCCCGATAAGCCCGGGATCGGCCAGGCCGTTACGGGTTATCGACTGCATCGCAGCGCCAGCCAACCCCAACATTCCGCCGCAGAAGATAGCCATCAGTAGCCGAGGCAGGCGAATATCGCGCACGATATAGATCTGCTGGGCGCTTAACGCTTCCGGGTAAAACAGCGCCCGACCAATCACACTCGTCGGGATGGGCAGCGTACCGCGTGTCACACTGAAAACCAGCAACACGATGATAAACGCTGCCAGAACAGCGGCAATCTTCACCATTCGTGGATTCAGCAGCACGCGCAACGGCCCAAGCGCTACCGGGCGGAATCCAGCTTTTCGCACCGCGCGCATCATTTAAAATACCTCACGGCAATGGCGATAAAGAGCGGTGCACCCACCAGCGCGGTCATCACTCCGGTCGCCAGTTCCTGAGGGGCCAGCAGCCAACGGGCAAGAATATCCGCCAATAACAACAGCAGCGCCCCGGTCGGGAGCGCCAGTAATAATCCTGTACGGACATCCTGCCCGGCCCAGCGACGTATCGCGTGCGGAACCACCAGACCAATAAAACCCACCGGGCCGGCTATCGATACCGCCGCACCGCACAACAGCGCAATGGCGATAACACCCAGCACGCGGGTACGGGCGACCGCCACGCCCAGACCGCTTGCAACACGGTCGCCAAGCGCAAGAATCGTCAATCGGGGAGCGAGATAAACCGCCAGTAGCACGCCGAGCAGTGCCGGGATACTGGCGATTTGCAACGTCATAAGGGAGATGCCCGCCAGATCGCCGGCAAGCCAGGTGCGCATCGCCTGAAGCGTCTGTTCATCAAGAATAAGGATGGAGGCAGTGATTGCCGAGGCAAACGCGGAAAGCGCTACGCCGCACAGGGTAATTTTCATCGCCGTCGCTCCGGCACGTCCGGCGCTCGCCAGTAGCATCACCAGGCCAAAGAGCAGTGCCGCACCAAAAGCGGCCGTTAGCGGGCGATTAATCCCCCACTCACCAAACGACACGCCAGCCGCCGAACAGGCTACCACCGCCAGCGTAGCCCCAGCGTTCAGCCCCAAAATGTGCGGCTCACCCAACGGATTGCGCACCACATTTTGTAACAGCAGGCCTGCCGCCCCGAGCGCCGCTCCTGTTAGCAGCGCGGCCAGTAAACGGGTCAGACGCAGACTGACGATAATACGATGCTCAAAATTACGCGGGTCATAATGCACTAACGCCTCGATGACCACACGAGGCGCAATGGCGCGGGCGCCCAGTCCGAGATGGATAATCGCCCCGCAGCACAGCAACATGCTTATCAGCAGTAATGCCAGAGTGGGCCGCGCATTGTGACGGCGCGGTAGAGTTTGTGTCACCATCAGTCAGGTTCCACGCGGGTGCTAGAGGGCATAAACAGCGGCTTACCGGTTTGCGGGTTTTGCAGCATCTGCACCTCAACATCGAAGACGTGCTTGATGATTTCTGGCGTACATGGCTGGCTGCCGTCAACAATATGCGCAATACGTCCCTGTTTCATAAAGACCAGCGTATCGGCGTAGTTTACAGCGAAATTGAGGTCGTGAAGCACGGTGACAACCGTGCGTCCATGCTCACGGGTGAGAAATTGCAGCAGCTCGAGGATCTCCACCTGATAGCGCAAATCAAGCCAGGTGGTCGGTTCATCCAGCAAAATAGTGCCGGTTTGCTGTGCCAGGGCCATCGCTATCCAGCAACGCTGACGCTGACCGCCGGACAGGCTGTCTACCGGTAGATGCGCGTATTCGAGCGTACCGGTCAGGCGTAATGCTTCCTCTACCGCGAGTTCATCCTCCGTCGACCACTGGCGAATCAACCCCTGCCACGGATAACGTCCGCGTGATACCAGTTCAAATACCGTGAGTCCTTCCGGGGTGAGCGGCGATTGCGGCAACAGACCAAGCTGGCGCGCGACCTGTTTAGTCGGTAGCGAGTGGATATCGCGGCCTTCTAAACGCACGCAGCCCGCGAGCGGTTTGAGCATCCGCGCCATGGTATTCAGTAAGGTCGATTTTCCCGAACCGTTCGCCCCTGCCAGCACCGTCATTTTGCCAACGGGTATTGTCAGGCTGATATTTTCAACGATGCGCTGGCTGCCGTATCCGGCGCACAGGGACTCCAGCACAATCCCACGTTCCTGCTGTGGCATGTTTCTCTCTCTTTGGGGCAACGACGTGGTATCGTGCTGCACTATAAATAAATCTCATTCTCTTTTGATCATGCAATGCCGTAATGTAGTAGTCAAGCGCACTACATTACCGTTTCATTTCACAGGGTCTTTGCCTTTCCTCGCACATCCCCCCTCTTCAGAGATGGCAATAAAAATAATAAAAATCAATAAGAAATCAATATCACCCTGATCAAAAACCGTCATCTAAAACTGGCCCCGATACGTTTTACAAATTTATTGTCGACTGCATTTACTACTACATCCTGTCATGTTTGAATGATTCTCAATTAGATATCCAGAGCATCACCGTGTGATGTGCATGGAAACATATCATCAATCAGGGCAATGATTTTTATCACTTTTTACCGCCGAAACTCGGTGGTTTTATGGGAAACAGACAGATGACACAGCACTCCCCGACGTTCACGGGAAAAACCGGGCGCGCCCTCTTTTCGCTACTTTTTGTGGGGGCGGCGGTTAGCTCCCCGTCGCTGATGGCGGCAGAAACTAAAAACCGTGGTGATAGCCCGCAAAAAGAAGAAGCGATGACGGTGGTTGGCACCTCGCAGGCCGACCAGACGGTCACCGACGGCTACCAGCCGCTAAGCAGTTCGACGGCTACACTCACCTCAATGCCACTGCTGGATATTCCGCAGGTGGTGAATACCGTCAGCGATAAAGTCCTCGCTGACCAGCATGTCACCACGCTTGATGAAGCGTTGTATAACGTGGCAAACGTCGTGCAAACCAATACGCTGGGCGGCACCCAGGATGCCTTTACACGCCGTGGTTTCGGCGCAAACCGCGATGGCTCCATCATGACCAACGGGCTGCGTACCGTACTGCCACGCAGTTTTAATGCCGCGACATCGCGGGTGGAAGTGCTGAAAGGACCAGCGTCAACGTTGTACGGCATTCTCGACCCCGGCGGGCTGATTAACGTCGTCACTAAACGCCCGGAGCGCACGTTTTCCGGCGACATCTCCGCCACCTCCAGCAGTTTTGGCGGCGGTACTGGACAGGTTGATGTCACCGGCCCAATAGAAGGTACCCAACTAGCATACCGGCTGGTCGGTGAGTATCAGAATGAAGATTACTGGCGTAACTTTGGTAAAGAGCGCAGTAGCTTTATCGCGCCTTCCTTGACCTGGTTTGGCGATGACGCCACGGTGAATGTGTCGTGGTCTCACCGCAGCTACCACACGCCGTTCGACAGGGGCACCATATTTGATTTAAACACCGGACGTGCGGTCGACGTTCCCCGCGACGAGCGATTTGATGAACCATTCAACGTCACCAATGGTGATTCCGATTTGGCGCAGGTGAACGCCGAGTATCGCCTTAACAGCCAGTGGACCGCCCGCTTTGATTATGGATTCAGTCAGGATAAATACAGCGATAATCAGGCGCGAGTGATGGCCTATGACGCGAAAACGGGCAATCTAACGCGCCGCGTTGACGCAACACAAGGTTCCACCCAGCGGATGCATTCAACCCGCGCAGATTTACAGGGTAATGTGGTAATCGGTGGCTTTTATAACGAAATTCTCGGCGGTATTGCCTATGAGAATTACGATCTGCTGCGTACTGATATGATCCGCTGTAAGAACGTCAAAGGCTTTAATATCTACAACCCGGTGTACGGTACGCTGGATAAATGTACCAGCGTGTCTGCCGCCGACAGCGACCAGCGTATTCAGCAGGAAACCTATGCCACCTATTTGCAGGATGCGCTGTATCTGACTGATAAATGGATCGCCGTTGCGGGCGTGCGCTACCAGTATTACACCCAGTACGCCGGTAAAGGTCGTCCTTTCAACGTTAATACCGACAGCCAGGATGAGAAGTTAACGCCTAAGTTCGGCATGGTCTACAAGCTCACGCCAAGCGTATCGCTGTTCGGTAACGTCGCGCAGTCGTTTATGCCGCAGTCATCCATTGCGAGCTATATTGGCGACCTGCCGCCGGAGGAGTCCACAGCTTACGAAGTAGGTGCAAAATTCGACTTGTTTGAGGGGGTTACGTCCAATATCACCTTCTTTGATATTCATAAACGCAACGTGATGTATACCGAAACTATCGGTGATGAAACCTACGCTAAAACGGCGGGTAAAGTCCGCTCGCAAGGGATTGAAGTCGACGTTGCCGGTGCGCTAACCGACAACCTGAACGTGATTGCCAGCTACGGTTATACCGATGCGAAGGTCATTGACGACCCTGATTATGCTGGGAAACCGCTACCAAATGTGCCGCGCCACACCGGTTCTTTGTTCCTGACTTACGACATCCATAACGTCTATGACGACAATACCCTGACCATCGGCGGTGGCGGGCACGCGCTGAGCCGCCGTTCCGGTACCAACGGCGCAGATTATTATCTGCCAGGTTATGCGGTTGCCGATGTCTTTGCCGCTTATAAAATGAAGTTGCAGTATCCGGTCACGCTACAGCTCAACGTCAAAAACCTGTTTGATAAGACTTACTACACCTCGTCCATCGCCAGCAACAATTTGGGCAACCAGATTGGCGATCCACGTGAAGTGCAAATGACGGTCAAAATGTCCTTCTAAACCACCAGCGGCCCCACATCGGGGCCGCATTTACGTAATCTTTCAATCCTGTGTCCCTTCCCTACAGTTTATTTCCGCATAATAGTCGCTTTAACTTTTAAGTAACATTTTGCAACTTTGGGGATTAGCGTGATGCATCAAACTCTGCGACTTACACGCTGGCTGCTGGGATTCGCTCTCGCCGCTAGTATTGTGTTACCGGTCAGCGCCAACACCTGGCCCTTACCGCCACCGGGCAGCCGCCTGGTGGGTGAGAACCGTTTCCATGTGGTGGAAAATAACGGCGGCTCGCTGGAAGCCATCGCCAAGAAATATAACGTCGGCTTTCTGGCACTGTTACAGGCCAATCCCGGCGTCGATCCTTACGTTCCTCGCGCTGGCAGCGTGTTGACCATCCCACTGCAAACCCTGCTGCCAGACGTGCCGCGTGAAGGGATTGTGCTCAATCTGGCGGAGCTGCGTCTTTACTATTATCCGCCGGGCAGCAATAAGGTGACGGTCTACCCTATCGGTATCGGCCAACTGGGCGGCGATACAATAACCCCGACGATGGTCACCACCGTGTCCGATAAGCGGGCAAACCCAACCTGGACGCCGACCGCTAATATTCGCGCACGCTATAAAGCACAAGGCGTTGATCTCCCGGCAGTGATGCCAGCCGGCCCGGATAACCCAATGGGCCACCATGCCATTCGCCTCGCGGCCTACGGTGGCGTCTATCTGTTACACGGAACCAACGCCGATTTTGGTATCGGGATGCGCGTCAGCTCAGGCTGTATTCGTCTGCGTGACGGTGATATTAAAGCGCTGTTTGATGAAGTGAAGCCGGGCACCAAAGTGAATATCATCAACACACCGATTAAAGCGTCAATTGAGCCCAATGGCGTGCATTGGGTGGAAGTCCATCAGCCGCTGTCAGAGCATATTGATGACGATCCGCAAACGCTGCCAATCGTCCTCAACGCCGGTATGAAAGCGTTCAGTCAAAATGCCAATACCGACGGTGAAGTGATGAATAAAGCAATGGATGTGCGTTCAGGCATGCCGGTTGATGTCAGCCGCCATGACGCGGTTTCCCAGCAGAATATGTAGTGAATAGCCTATAAAAGAAAAGGCCCTGAGCGGGTTACGCTCAGGGCCTTTTTTATCGCAGTGGTATATTAAAGCATTATGAGGGTTTTAATGCTTATTTATAGATAACCGCAGTACCGTGGAGGGTGTTCGGACCGCTTACTGAAGTGATACGGAATGATTTCGCACCCATCGCATCAGCTTTCTGTGACAATTCTTGTTCCAGTGACGCCAGGTTTGGACCCGCAGTTGCAGCGATGCTGCCGACTTTTTGCTGATCTGCTGGAGTGGACTGCACTTCAACAGCGGCGAAACTTGCAAATGACAGTGAACTTAGAACGGCTGCGATGGCCAGAGTTTTTACGTTTTTCATGATTATTACCTTTGCAGATGATTTTTGTAGGTCAGACGTTATTAACTTAACGATCGATAAGATAATCATAATGAGATCTGCGTCACACGTCAATGCTATTTTTATAACGATCGTTTAGTTAATTAAAATTCATATATATTTCATATGAATATGTTTCATTTATTTTTGTCACGGAAGCGCTAGCCCCTGCCGACGATTATTTTTATAATGGACGTTCACTAAAACCGACTAAGGTAGGCGGCACGATGACAACTGACACGCAAAGTTGCGCGAAAAAAGGCCGTGGTCGACCGAAAGTATTCGACCGGGAAGCGGCGCTTGATAAAGCGATGACGCTTTTCTGGCAGTATGGCTATGAAGCAACGTCTCTCTCTGACCTTGTCGAGGCGACGGGTGCGAAAGCGCCAACGCTGTATGCTGAGTTTGCGAACAAAGAGGGGCTCTTTCGCGCCGTTCTCGATCACTATATTTCGCACTTTGCCTCGAAAAATGAAGCTTGCCTGTTTTGCGAAGAGCAGACGGTCACTGAAGCGTTAAGAAATTACTTCACCGCTGTGGCGACCTGCTTTACCAGCAAAGACACTCCTGCGGGCTGTTTTATGATCAACACGTCAGCGGCGCTCGCGGCATCGTCTAAAGAGATTGCAAAAACCATCAAGTCCCGTCATGCGGTGCAAGAACAGACGCTATGCCAGTTCCTGCAACTGCGTCAGGCACGCGGTGAAATCCCAGCTGAGAAAAACGTCAAAGAACTGGCGCTGTTCCTGGGCTGTATTTTGCAGGGAATGTCGATAAGCGCTCGTGAAGGGGCAAGCTTTGAAACGCTGATGCAGATTATTGAAACAACGCTGCGTCTGTGGCCACAAATGATTAAACAATCCTAAAAAAACGCCCCGCTATCAATATGGCAGCGGGGCGAATACTATTGTAACGCTATTTTAGGCTTTATTAAGAACAAGCTGGCCATTGTTATCCAACGGGATTTGGCTGCCTGGGTTCTTATCCATACGGATTTTCCCCTGCTGGTCGCCAATTTTATAGGTGACATCATACCCGAGCGTTTTCTCAGACTTGTCATACACCGTTTTACAACGCTGTTCGGTCGTAGTGTAAGTATCATTATTCTGCATCGCGCCCTGCGCCTGGTTACCGGCATAGCCGCCCCCTAACGCACCGACAACGGTGGCAACATCTTTACCGCGACCACCGCCAAACTGATGACCAATGACCCCACCGGCAACGGCACCGAGGACGGAACCAGCGATACGGTTTTCATCTTGCACCGGTCGACGGTGCGTCACCGTCACGTTTCGGCACTCTTTACGGGGATTTTTAACGGTTTCCGTGATGGGTGTAGAAGAGACGACCTGGGCATACTGTGGGCCACGGTCGAAAACGTTCATACTCGCTACGGCAGCAACCCCAAGTGCGGCTGCGACGCCAATACCCATACCCGCCAACATAGATTTATTCACGGGACTTCCTCCTTTGTTGCAATTACTGACAATTGTGCAACGATTTGTTAGCACAGCCAATCAGACAAAGACGCAAAAGAAGTGTTTTATAGGGGGGAGTGAGGGTTTCAGAGGATTCTGAGCCACCCGGCGGCGCAGCGCCGCCGGGAAACAACAGCGAAATTAGTGAAGCTTAAGACGCGGACGAATGACCCGGTTAATACTACCAACCAGCATCATCAGCGCAGTTTTGCAGTAACCGTGCAGCGCAATCTGGTGCATACGGTACAAGGAAATGTAAACCATACGCGCAATACGCCCTTCAATCATCATCGAGCCACGCATCAGGTTACCCATCAGGCTGCCGACGGTGGAATAATTGGAGAGTGAAACCAGAGAGCCGTGATCTTTATAGCTGTAGGCTTTAAGCTCTTTGCCCTTCATCTGCGCCAGAATGTTATTCAGCGCACAGCTTGCCATCTGATGCGCAGCCTGAGCGCGTGGCGGAACAAAACCGCCTTCTGGACGCGCGCAAGATGCACAGTCGCCAATGGCATAAATATCCGGATCGCGCGTAGTTTGCAGCGTCGGCTCAACCACCAATTGGTTGATACGGTTCGTTTCCAGACCGCCGATATCTTTCATAAAGTCCGGTGCCTTAATCCCTGCCGCCCAAACCATCAGATCGGCCTCAATGTATTCACCGTCTTTCGTATGCAGACCGCCTTCATCTGCGCTGGTAACCATCGTTTGGGTTAACACGCGCACACCCATTTTGGTCAACTCGCTGTGCGCCGCGCCTGAAATACGCGGTGGCAGCGCAGGCAGAATTCGCTCACCGGCTTCCACCAGCGTGACGTTCAACGCATCGTTGCTTAAACCTTTATAGCCGTAACTGTGCAGCTGTTTCACCGCATTATGCAGCTCAGCCGACAGCTCAACGCCGGTTGCCCCACCACCGACAATCGCGATGTTAACCTTACCGTTCGCGCCCAGATTGGCAGAATACTTAAGGAACAGGTTCAGCATTTCCTGGTGGAAACGGCGCGCCTGATGCGGGTTATCGAGGAAGATACAGTGTTCTTTCACGCCCGGGGTATTGAAGTCGTTAGAGGTGCTGCCCAGCGCCATAATCAGCGTGTCGTAGGCCAGTTTGCGCTCAGGCACCAGCAATTCGCCCTTCTCATCGCGCAGTTCCGCAATGGTCAGCGTTTTCGCTTCACGGTTGAGATCCATCACCGATCCCAGCTGGAACTGGAAATGATGATTACGCGCATGAGCCAGGTAGCTCAACGCGTCAACGCCTTCATCCAGAGAACCGGTGGCCACTTCGTGTAGCAGCGGTTTCCACAGATGGCTATGGTTACGATCCACGAGGGTGATTTTTGCTTTTTTGCCGCGCCCTAGCTTTCTACCCAGTTGAGTAGCCAGTTCCAGGCCGCCCGCACCACCACCGACAATGACAATTTTCTTGATTGGCGTAGTCATGAGACCCCCTTAAAATTTATTAACCAATTGTTAATTAAAAGTTATAGACATAGCCTTTAATTAACAACAAGTTACTTACGCGAAACCATTCAGCTGCAATGAGAATAACATGAATGGTGCATTGGTCATACCAAAATTGATATGCATCAAGTTTTATCGCGCATAAGTTAAGCGAATACTTTTTGTTATCAAAAATGCCAACGCTATCACATTAAAAATTAACAAAAAAAAGCCCCGGGTAGCAAAACGCTAGCCGGGGCTCTGATATCTCAATTAGCCTAAGGTTTTAAAGGCTTTGATTCGCTGCAGGTGCGGCGAAATATTCTTAAACTTGTGCCCCTGCTCTTCGTCCCAGATTATCTCGTAGTAATGATGCAACTCTTCGGCGGTACGCTTACTGTCTAACGCATCATCATGACGTGAAAGGATCGTCAGACAGCGGTCGCGGTTCTTCTCACGGAAGTTATTCACGCATTTTGTGCCGATATCCATGTACTCTTCCGGGCGATCAATCTTGCCGTCCATATTCTCATACGGGAACAGGTTCGGATTCAGCACCACCTGACGGATATCGCACAGGAAACCAATCCGCTCCGCCCAGTAGCCGCCTAAACCCACACCGCAAATCAGCGGGCGTTCGTCGGCGTTTAATTGCAACATCTTGTCCACTTCCTTGAGCAGATGCTGCATATCATGTTTCGGGTGCAGCGTACTGTAGCTAATCAGCCGGACATCCGGGTCGATAAACTGCAGTTGCAGCACCTTTTCATGGTTACCAGGGCTATTTGAGTCAAAACCGTGTAAATAGATAATCATCGTATCCTCACCACACCATTACTCCCACACCGGGAGGGTTAATGACCAGCCTTCACTTCCTGCCAGCGTTCGTGGAGTTGTTCCAGTTCTGCGCTAACCGTTTTCCAGCGGGCGGAGTCCATCAGTTCCTGACGGCTAAATGAACCTTTATGATACAACTTCTTAACACGTTCAGCGTTGATCGGCGACAGGTTATCCAACACGCTCACCGCCCCTTTACGATTATTGCAGACGAGGATCATATCGCAACCTGCATCCAGAGAAGCCTGCCCACGTTCGGCATAACTGCCCATAATCGCCGCGCCTTCCATTGACAGATCGTCAGAGAAAATCACGCCATCAAAGCCAAGCTCACCGCGCAAGACGGTCTTCAGCCAATGCGGTGAACCGCTGGCCGGTCGAGGGTCAACCGCATCGTAGACCACGTGCGCGGGCATAATTGCATCTAGCGCATTCTCGGTAATTAATGTCTGGAATACCGCCATGTCTTTAGCACGAATTTCGGCCTCTGAACGTGCGTCATGCGGCGTCTCTTTATGCGAGTCGGCGATGACCGCACCGTGCCCCGGGAAATGCTTGCCGGTGGTTTTCATCCCCGCACTGTGCATGCCATCAATAAAGTGACGCGCCATATCCAGCGCTTTATGCGGATCAGCATGATAAGAACGCTCGCCAATTGCGGTACAGATATGCCCCACATCCAGCACTGGTGCAAAGCTGATGTCGATATCCATGGCGATCATCTCGCTTGCCATCAACCAGCCCGCCTCTGCCGCCATGCGACCACCCGCCTCACAGCCCAGCACCGCCGCAAAAGATTGCGCCGCCGGTAAGTGGGTAAAGCCTTCACGGAAACGCTGAACGCGTCCGCCTTCCTGATCGACCGCCACTACCAGGTGATTATGCGATGCGCTACGTATCTGGCGTACCAGTTCGCGCAGTTGGGCAGGGTCATGATAGTTACGGGTAAATAAAATTAAGCCGCTCACCAACGGGTGCGCGAGGATTTCACGTTCCTCAGCATCCAGTTCGTAGCCTTCGACATCCAACATTACTGGGCCCACACGGCCTCCCTTTTGTGCTTAAGCTGACACCAAACGTCGTTTGCCAGCGTGATAAATTGTTCGTCGCCGGTTTGTTGCCAGCGACACTCAAACCAGCCCGCCATCAACATCAACACCCACGGCCGCCAGCGCATCACCTGCTGCCATAAAAGCGGCGGCGCGATATTGGCTTGTTCGGCGTAGGCCATCGTTAGCTGATGACGCTGTAAATTGTCTTGCGTCCAAACCGCCGCCAGCTCCAGCGCGACATCGCCATCACCGGCATACTCCCAGTCGATAAGCCGTGGCCCTTGTGAGGTATGCACGATGTTGCCGGCATGAATATCCATATGCAGCGGCACCAGGCGTAACGCGCGCGGCTCCCCTTGCCTGGATAGATGCTGTAAGCGTCGAAGCCAGAACGGCGTTCGGCGAGCCGGGTCGCACTGCTGCCAGTACTGCTCCAGTAGCGGCCGTAAAGCGAGCGGCCAGCCGAATCGGCGCTGTTGGTGCAAATCATACAGGAGAGTGGCTAACTGGCGATGTGTCGGCAGCACGCTTTTGATCTCACCGACTAAAAATTCAACCGCCATCCAGCCTGGCGTATAAAAAACCGGCTGAGGCGCAAGTGTTGCGGGAAGATGACGGAGCGCATGATATTGCCGAAGAAAATCACTTTCCGGCGCATCGGGGGCATGATGATGACGTAGCACCAGGCGTCTTTCGTCGTGCTGAATAATGCAGCTACTGCCGCTCAGCCCCGAGGTCTCGGGGCTGGCGACGATGCGATAGTGCGGAAAATAGCGTGACAGTACCGCGTCACGATCTCGCTTATTGTTGCGCAACCGCACCCTTTCCTGACCAGACAATTTCGCCGGTCTGCACCAGCATCAGCTGCATTTGAAGGGTTGGCGAATTGACGTTACCGGTGGCATTGGAATACAGCACGTACTGTGCGCCAACGTTACGAGCGATACCCATCGCTTTACTGCGCGACCCCAGGCTGTCCTGTGGTGACAGACCAAGCTGTTGTTTTGCTACCGCCAGTTGCTGCGGAGAAACCAGGGTAAATTTGCCGTTACCGGCCAGCGCGTTATGCAGTGCATTGGTCGCTTCACCGGCGTTTAAGGTTCCGTTAGTCCGGTTGTTGACGCTGTCTACCAGCAAAATACTGCCAGCATTCACGCCGCTTGCCTGCAACATCTTGCCCACCATCGGCTGTGCGGCACCGTTCCAGTCGTAGTGACGAACGCGCGGCGTTGGCTGCGCGGTTGCATCACCGCCATGTTCAATCGGCCCCGGCTGCGCTGGGATTGTCGGTACACTAGGTACAGTGGGTACCGGCGGCTGTGGCTCTACCGGTTGCTGTGGTTGTTGTGGATTTGCCGTATCAACCGGCGCAGGTTGTTCACGAACCACACACCCTGCCAGCAACATTGCCAGGGAGGCAATAAGCGCATAGCGCCCCAATTTACTCATTCGAGTTTACCCCTTAAAGATAAAGATAAAGCCGGGCTTTATGTGCGCCCAGACCGTTGGCGGTGCCGTACAGCGTTACAGATCCCATTGGCGGAACCGTAATACTGCGCGGTGCTTCCAGCGGGTGCATTTCCAACCCACGGGCGTCATACCAATAAAAACGATAATGTACGGTGACCGGCTCTCGCCTTTCATTAAAAAGCTTCGCGTTCGCGGTGGTCTGAATATCCGATGACGTTAATTCAGGTTTTTCCGCACTGATCCCAGCGGCCAGGAGATTCGACTCCATCACCAGCGTTTGCTCTTCATTAACGGCGATTTCCGGGCGCGAATGGCACCCGGCAAGCAGCGTTGCGCAAAGCACAAGACCCAGACATGCCGATTTCATAGTTTAGCCTTTATGCGCCAGCATCGGCCCCAGTGGCCGACCGCCCAGCAAGTGCATATGGATATGGTAAACTTCCTGTCCACCGTGACGGTTGCAGTTCATGATCAGACGATAACCGTCTTCAGCAATGCCTTCGTCCTGTGCGATTTTCGATGCCACAGTAATCATTCGACCCAGCGCCTGTTCGTGCTCGGCAGTGACGTCGTTGGTGGTGGCAATCAGGATATTAGGGATAATCAGAATATGCGTCGGCGCTTGTGGCGAAATATCGCGGAAGGCGGTGACCAGATCGTCTTGATAAACGATATCTGACGGAATTTCACGACGGATGATTTTGCTGAAAATTGTTTCTTCTGCCATTGGGTATTCCTTTATTATTCTCATATACGTCGGTAAAACCGTTACCGGCGAACAGGTTACATGCGAGAGTATGAGCGAGTTACAGCTACTCTTTCAACCGGAATGCACTTTTTCTTACATCAACCGGCTCTTTACTTACGTAGCCACTGACCGTTAATGCCCTGTACGAATTCACCCGGCTGCGCTTTCTCGATAAGTTTCTTACCGGCAAGCCTTGCGACCTCTTGCTGCGGCAGATTATTGCTTAGCGCAAGCTGACGATAGCTTTCGCTACGCGCCTCGTTAATTTGCTTAACCAGTGCCTGGGTTTCGCGGTCGGGCTTGATGGCCGCCAGATAGCCACTCTGACTCTCCCCGACGCGACCCTGATGACGCGCGTCGGCAAGCGCCAACGCCTGTACTCCCGTGCTAAACAACCCTAACGCCAACAGCGCAGCAACCCCTATTTTTCGCATCATGACCTCAGAATAAATCACTACGGGATTTCAGTAGATCCTCAACATCCTTATCGGCCTTGATATGGATCTCATGTTCAATCTTCACATTCATATTGATGGTAATCGGCTCTTTCGGCGCCGCCACTTCAATGCGCGGGACGCATCCTGACAACAGGCCACAGCTCATCACTGCCATCATGGCGATGGATAATTTCATTGTTGCTCCTTACATTCCGTGCCGCTGCGACACGGCGCACCGGGAAGGGTCGCGTGTTGCTCAAGTCATGACTGAAGTTTGTCGCCAAAGCGCAAGCTTCGCCACAAATCAAAAACATTCTCCTGGTGCGTGTAGTTTAACTGCACCGTACTGCGTTTTTCGTCCATCACCCCGGTACCGGTAACCGTTGCCGTAAGCGTCAATAATCCCAAACTGTCGAGATTAATGCGCGTCCAGGAGCGGGTAATTTCCAGATAGCGTAGCCAGTTAATGGCGGCACCGGCGGCAATATTGTCGTCGGCTACCGCGTCGGCGGTGTCTTTATCCAGCCTTAGGGTCATCGGGCCAGGGTTGTGCAACCAGCCGTCTTTGATAATCCATTTACTGTCGTTGAGCCACAGCGGCAAGGCGCCATCTACCGGGCCAGACATAGCAAATTGTTTTGGGTTCACCGCACCGACCAGTTCGCTCATCGAAATATGGTGCAGTCGCAGTAACGCCGCATCGTGCTGTGGCATCCGCAATTGCTGCATCGTGACCTTCCCGCCCAGCACATCCACGCTGACGTCGCTTAGCTGTAAAGGTTCAGCCTCACTCCAGGGCCAGGTACCCTGGAGATCCGCGGTAATATTGCGGGCGGTAACCTGATTGACGATTTCGGCAATCCGCAATGAAACAGGACGCCGGGTACCCAGTTGCCAGATACCTTCTTTTAAACGAAACGGCAGCACAAAATCGACGCCGTTCACCTGATTATCCGGCGTCCACGCGCTGCCATTTTTCAAGACACCATGGCCGCCCGCCTCAAAACCTTGCCCGGCGGCAGCTGAAAATGCCACCTGCGCATAGAGAGAGCCGTCACGCAGTTTCATTTTCCAGTCTGGTGGAAGCAGCGGCTGGAATACGGTTAACGACTGTTTCGGCCACCAGGCCTCACCGCGCAGACGCTCGCCATCCCAGCGCCCGTTCACCCGAACAGGGCCGATCTCCTGGGCTTTGAGGTCGCCTTTGAACTGGAAGAATGTGGGATCGCGTCCGTCCACGCTGAACGTCAGCGCGGAGGCTGGCAGCACGCTCCCCCCGGTAAAGCGCGTCTCACGGGCATCCAGTGCCAGTGCGCCAGTAAAGGAGGGATGCTGTTCATCGCGGATCCAATGGATAGGCTTTTCGAGCTTCAGGCGCGGTTTGTCGATGGTCATCGTGCCGTACTGCAATTTGTCGAAACCGGTAGACAGCGTGTTTAGTACAATCGCACTGTCGCGCCATACTCCGGTACCTGTCACATCCCAGCGCGCCTGCATCGGTGTGAAATGACCGTCACCCCAGTAGCGCCACTGCCAGGTGCCTTTATCCGGCATAAAATTATCGGCACGCCCGTCAAGGTGCAGCACAAAATCGCCAGTTTGCTGCTCATGGGCCCGAAGAATCGCCTGTAACCGCCCATCAATGCCTTCTGTGGAGATTTTCACCCCGGCGAGCGGCCAGCGAACCTCATCAATATTCAGCGAATCAATCACCCGACCACGGGAACGCAGCAGTGCGCCGGGCTGGAAATCCAGTACCGGCGTCATTAATGGGCCACTAAGACGAGCCGGAAGCTTGGCGTAGAGGATCAGATCGCCCTGCTTCGCCTCACCGACCAGTTGCAATGGCATATCGCTCTTATCCATGCTGAGCGTGCCCGGCCCAACGGTTAGCACCGCGTTTCCCTTACCGGCATCACCGGAGGTCAGCACGTTCAGACGACCAGAAATCAGCGTTTTATCAATACCCTGCTGCCAGTTGTTCAGTTTGAGACCGACTCGCCCACTGAGCGGCAATCCCGGTTGGAACGGCCAGCTCCAGCGACCGTCGCTGATGGTGAGCTGTTGTTCGGTTAACTGCCATGGGAAATCGACGATAGGATCGCCTTCACCGCGAGCCAGCATGACCAGTTGCCCCTGATTGCCATTCCAGTTCAATTCAGCATCAACGAGCGTGGGGACCTGTGGTACCTGAAGCGTTGAGGTGAGATGACCTTCAATAGGTAAGCCGTCCGGCACCAGCGGCATGGTGAACTGCCCAACCAACTTCACTGGCTGCTCGCCATCCACCAGACTGGCCTGAAATTCACTGATGGTTAGCGCCTGCCCGTGCAGGCGGGCATGCAAGGTGACGTGTTCACCTTCATATTGCAATTCCTGGCGTCCTGGCGTGAGAGCCACATCCAGTTTACCCTGCCATTTTTCCCACGGCGAAACGCTCAATGCGTCAATCGTCAGCCAGGTGTTAGGCAGCATCGACTGCCATTCTGCGAGAGTACGCGGTGCGCCAGGCACCGTATCGTTTTGCGGCAATTTGGCGAAACAGACAGAATTCAGATTGGCAGATGCCGCATGCAGCTTCCAGCGGCTGGGATGCGACAGGGTGACATCTTTTAACGTTGCCAGTTCGCAGTCACCCGCAAGGTAGCGCAGATCGGGGATATGCAGCGAGGAACGCGTTAAGCGAGGGCTTTCATTTAAGGCAATGCGTGTCCCTGCCGGGAGCCAGATGCCCACCAGCGTAGGAACCCAGTACCCCAGCGTCATCAGTAACGTCAATGGCAGGAGTAGCAATAGCAGAAGTAGCGCAATTACAGCTTTATATTTACCCTTCATGGGTGCAGTGATATCCAGATGAGTGCATGCAGTGTTGCCGGACAGCTTAACGGGCAGTCCAAAGGCGCATATTGTGTCATGTCAGACCAGAGAGTGAAAGCCGCTGTGGTGCTATTAAGCATAGTGTTTAAAAAATAAAATGTGAGGAATTTCAGTTGATTCTGATTGAAACTGTGACTATCGCCCCTCATTAAAGCGCGTATACTGGTAATAGTTTCTTTACATAAACTTAGCATTCAAAACATTTTTACATTTTGTATGATAATTTGAATTATGCTAGTTTGACTCTAAAATCACTGGAGTAAAGCTTATGAAAATCGCCGTCTACAGCACCAAGCAGTACGACAAAAAGTATCTGCAAAATGTGAATCAGGCATATGGCTTTGAACTTGAGTTTTTCGATTTTCTGCTGACGGAAAAAACCGCCAAAACCGCACATGGTTGTGAAGCGGTCTGTATTTTCGTCAACGACGACGGTAGCCGTCCGGTCCTTGAAGAGTTGAAAAATAACGGCGTGAAGTACATCGCGCTGCGCTGTGCGGGCTTTAACAACGTTGACCTTGACGCGGCAAAAGAGCTCGGCCTGCGCGTAGTACGCGTTCCGGCCTATTCTCCGGAAGCGGTCGCAGAACATGCCATTGGTATGATGATGACCCTGAACCGCCGAATTCATCGTGCTTATCAGCGCACCCGTGACGCCAACTTCTCGCTTGAAGGGCTGACCGGCTTTACCATGTACGGTAAAACGGCTGGCGTGATTGGTACCGGCAAAATTGGTATTGCCGCGCTGCGGATTCTGAAAGGTTTTGGCATGCGTCTGTTAGCCTTTGACCCGTATCCAAGTGCCGCAGCGCTGGAGCTGGGCGTGGAGTACGTCGACCTGCCAACGCTGTTTGCCGAGTCTGATGTTATCTCTCTGCACTGCCCGCTCACCGCGGAGAACTACCATCTACTCAACACCAGTGCGTTTGAGAAGATGAAAAATGGTGTGATGATCGTCAACACCAGTCGCGGTGCGTTAATTGATTCTCAGGCCGCAATAGAAGCGTTGAAAACGCAGAAAATTGGCGCGCTGGGGATGGACGTGTATGAGAACGAGCGCGATTTGTTCTTTGAAGATAAGTCTAATGACGTGATTCAGGATGATGTGTTCCGCCGCCTTTCCGCCTGCCATAACGTGCTGTTTACCGGCCATCAGGCATTTTTGACCGCGGAAGCCTTAACCAGCATTTCTGAAACGACGCTGGAAAACCTGCGTCAGATTGACACGAATAGCGATTGTCCAAACGCCATCGCTTAATTAACCCGCTCCCTGGCACCCGCCGGGGAGCATTTTCAGATAACCCCCACAGACAGTATTCACAGTACAGTTACACTTCGACATTATTAATCCAAATATAAGAATTCCTGCACATGAAGAAAACCTTATTCCTCCTGGCAGCAGCCACGCTCATTTCCGGCTGCGTTTACAACAGCAAAGTGTTTACCGGCGGCGATCAGCTACAGCATCATCGCTTTGTCCTGGAAAGCGTTAACGGTCAACCGGTGAAAGGCAATGGCACACCGCTGGAACTCAGCTTTGGTGAAAAGCAGTTGCTGAACAAAATATATATCTCCGGCACCATGTGTAATGGTTTTTCCGGGACTGCGACTCTCGCCAATGGTGAGCTGACCGCAACGGATCTGGCGATGACCCGCAAGCTGTGTACCGACGCCCAGCTCAACGAACTGGATAGAACGCTGACCACCATGTTACGTCAGGGCGCTCAGATTGATTTAACCGAATCACAGCTGACACTTGCCACCGCCGATCAGACGCTCAGCTACAAGCTTGCCGATCTGGTGCACTAACCGTTAGTAGCTTCCGCAGCTGCCGACCGCAAGAGATTGCTCGCTGCATCGCTTGCCATTAGGCAGCGCGCACATGCCGATGCTGGATCCATCGAGCTGGCGTGCAGCAGAGAGCGTACCGCCAATCATGGCGCAATTCGCGTCGCCTGAACTCGACATTGCCGCTCTCATTCCCGGCGTAACGTGTGCCGCGGTGGCTTGCTGAACAGGTTCACTGCTGCACGCTGACAATAACAACGCCGCACACCCAACTAAAAACGCAGCTCGCATCTCTTCTCTCCCAATCGCAAAAATAAGAACAAACCTAAGCATCATAGGCATCACGGCGCGGTACGTCGAGAGACCAAACGCGCATTTATGCACTGTAGAAACATTTTCTGGCAATTTTGTTGGCCGAATTATCCATCACATTGATGTGAAGCCCGGTGAAGGACACAAAAGCAAAAATGATTCAGCGTGGGGTTTGCTAGACTTCAGTCATACCAAAAGAACAGATTCCCGGTTTGCGGCAATCCGTAAACCTCTATTTTTTGCGCAATGTAAGGTGTCAATCAATGATCACAATTGACGGTAATGGTGCGGTCGCCTCGGTTGCATTTCGCACCAGCGAAGTCATCGCCATTTATCCGATTACGCCAAGCTCTACCATGGCGGAACAGGCTGATGCCTGGTCGGGTAACGGGCTAAAAAACGTGTGGGGCGACGTGCCACGCGTCGTCGAGATGCAGTCAGAGGCCGGTGCCATTGCCACCGTGCATGGCGCATTGCAAACCGGCGCGCTATCGACCTCATTCACCTCATCGCAGGGTCTGCTGCTGATGATCCCGACGCTGTACAAACTGGCCGGTGAGTTGACGCCATTTGTTCTGCACGTCGCCGCGCGTACGGTTGCCACCCACGCCCTCTCCATCTTTGGCGATCATTCCGACGTGATGGCGATTCGCCAGACCGGCTGCGCCATGTTGTGCGCCGGGAGCGTGCAGGAAGCACAGGACTTCGCGCTGATTTCCCATATTGCAACGCTCAAAAGCCGGGTGCCTTTTATTCATTTCTTCGATGGTTTCCGCACTTCGCACGAGATTAATAAAATCGTGCCGATGTCTGATGACACCATTCGTAGCCTGTTGCCACACGATGAAATTGCCGCCCACCGCGCCCGGGCGCTAAATCCTGAACACCCGATTATTCGCGGTACTTCGGCGAACCCGGACACCTACTTCCAGTCTCGCGAAGCGACAAACCCATGGTACAACGCGGTCTACGACCATGTTGAGCAGGCCATGAATGATTTTGCCGATGCGACGGGCCGTCACTACAAACCGTTCGAATACTACGGTCATCCGCAGGCTGAACGCGTTATCGTGATTATGGGTTCCGCCATCGGCACCTGCGAGGAAGTGGTCGATGAACTGCTAAGCCAGGGTGAAAAAGTCGGCGTGCTAAAAGTGCGTCTCTATCGTCCGTTTTCCGCCGAGCATCTGCTGCAAGCGCTACCAGACAGCGTACGTAGCGTGGCGGTTCTCGACCGCACCAAGGAACCGGGCGCGTTAGCTGAACCGTTGTATCTTGATGTGATGACCGCGCTCGCCGAAGCCTTTAACCAGGGACTGCGGGAAACGCTGCCACGGGTCATTGGCGGCCGTTACGGCCTCTCGTCGAAAGAATTTGGCCCGGACTGCGTGCTGGCGATTTTCAATGAGCTGTCGTCCGCGAAGCCAAAATCCCGCTTCACCGTCGGGATTTATGATGATGTGACTAACCTCTCCTTGCCGCTGCCGGAAAATACCTTACCGTCAACTGCGCGTCTGGAAGCGCTGTTCTACGGCTTGGGTAGCGATGGCAGCGTGTCGGCGACCAAGAACAACATCAAGATTATCGGTAATTCGACCCCATGGTTTGCGCAGGGTTACTTCGTTTATGACTCCAAAAAGGCCGGTGGCCTGACGGTATCGCACCTGCGCGTGAGCGATAATCCGATTCGATCCGCGTATCTGGTGGCACAGGCGGATTTCGTGGGCTGTCACCAGTTGCAGTTTATTGATAAATACCAGATGGCCGAGCGCTTGAAGCCCGGCGGTATTTTCTTGCTCAATACGCCTTACAGCGCCGATGAAGTGTGGGCACGCCTGCCACAAGAAGTTCAGGCGGTGCTGAACCAGAAAAAAGCGCGTTTTTATGTTATCAACGCCGCTAAAATTGCCCGCGAATGCGGCCTGGCGGCGCGTATCAACACCGTTATGCAGATGGCATTCTTCCATCTGACGCAGATTCTGCCGGGTGATAGCGCGCTGATGGAACTGCAAAACGCCATCGCCAAAAGCTACAGCAGCAAAGGGCAGGATCTGGTTGAGCGTAACTGGCAGGCCCTGGCGCTGGCTCGTGAATCACTGGCTGAGGTACCGTTGCAGCAGGTTAATGCCAGCAGCCCGAATCGTCCGCCCGTGGTCTCCGATGCGGCGCCAGACTTTGTCAAAACCGTCACGGCCGCGATGCTCGCAGGGCTTGGCGACGCTCTGCCGGTTTCCGCGTTGCCACCTGACGGGACCTGGCCGGTCGGCACCACCCGCTGGGAAAAACGCAATATCGCCGAAGAGATCCCTATCTGGAAGGAAGAGTTGTGTACCCAGTGTAACCACTGCGTCGCCGCCTGCCCTCACTCAGCTATTCGCGCGAAAGTTGTTTCACCAGAGGCCATGGAGAGCGCACCTGATTCCCTGCATTCGCTGGACGTGAAATCGCGCGATATGCGCGGTCAGAAATACGTGCTGCAAGTGGCTCCGGAAGACTGCACCGGCTGTAACCTATGCGTAGAGGTTTGCCCGGCGAAAGACCGTCAGAACCCGGAAATCAAGGCCATCAATATGATGTCGCGCCTCGACCACGTTGAAGAAGAAAAAGTGAACTACGACTTCTTCCTCGACCTACCGGAAATCGACCGCAGCAAACTTGAGCGCATTGATATTCGTACCTCGCAGCTTATCACCCCGCTGTTTGAATACTCCGGCGCCTGCTCCGGCTGCGGTGAAACGCCGTATATCAAACTGCTGACCCAGCTATACGGCGACCGTATGTTAATTGCTAACGCCACCGGCTGTTCATCTATTTACGGCGGTAACCTGCCTTCCACGCCGTACACCACCGACATCAACGGTCGTGGCCCGGCATGGGCCAACTCGCTGTTTGAAGATAACGCCGAGTTTGGTCTGGGCTTCCGTTTAACGGTCGATCAACACCGTCAGCGCGTGATGCGCTTGCTGGAGAGTTTCACCGATAACATTCCCGCTGAGCTTAACGACGCGCTGCATAGTGAGGCGACGCCGGAAGTCCGTCGTGAACAAGTTGCCGCACTTCGGACGGCGCTGGCTGGCGTTGAAGGTGCAGAAGAACTGTTGACCGATGCGGATGCGCTGGTCGATAAATCCATCTGGCTGATTGGCGGCGACGGCTGGGCATACGATATTGGCTTTGGTGGGCTGGATCACGTGATGAGCTTGACCGAGAACGTCAATATTCTGGTGCTTGATACCCAGTGCTACTCCAACACCGGCGGACAAGCTTCAAAAGCCACCCCGCTGGGTGCGGTCACCAAATTTGGCGAGCATGGCAAGCGCAAGGCGCGTAAAGACCTGGGCGTAAGCATGATGATGTACGGTCACGTTTATGTCGCCCAGATTTCACTGGGAGCGCAGCTTAATCAGACGGTGAAAGCCATTCAGGAAGCAGAGTCTTATCCGGGGCCGTCGCTGATTATCGCTTACAGTCCATGCGAAGAGCACGGTTACGATCTGGCGCTGAGCCACGATCAGATGCGTCAGTTAACCGCTACCGGTTTCTGGCCGCTGTTCCGCTTTGATCCTCGTCGTGCTGATGAAGGGAAAATCCCACTGGCGCTGGACTCCCGTCCACCATCAGATGCGCTTGCTGAGACACTGATGAACGAACAGCGCTTCCGTCGCCTGAACAGCCAGCAGCCTGAAGTGGCCGAGCAGCTGTGGAAGGACGCGGCAGTAGATCTGCAAAAACGCTACGATTTCTTAGCGCAGCTTGCAGGTAAGGCGGAGAAAGCGACGCCGCAGGAGTAACCCGTTAAGGTTATTTATTAAGCATAAAAAAAGCCCGAATATTTATTCGGGCTTGTCATTTTAGAAATGACGAATGAAATAAATGACACACGACAACATGAATTCGATGTGTGACAAAAAGGCATATAACTGCCGTAGAGTACGTCAGCCATTTTTAATTGTATAATTTTTATTTTGTATATTTCGTTGGTGATATATTCATGAAATCCATCATGATTTCAATAGAATTATCTACTTGAGATTTTACTTATATCGTAACAAATGTTATTTACCATCTGTCATAACTCTCCTTTAGCATTAACTCACTTCCTTCATGTGGAAGTGCGCGAATATAAAAAATCTAAAGGAATGATTTCAATGAACAGAAAAGTACTGGCCCTCGTAATTCCTGCTCTGCTCGCAGCAGGCGCAGCTCATGCCGCAGAAATTTATAATAAAGACGGCAACAAATTAGATCTCTACGGTAAGGTAGATGGTCTGCATTATTTCTCCAGCAACTCTAAAAACGACGGTGATCAGACTTACGTGCGTTTTGGTTTTAAAGGTGAAACTCAAATTAACGATACGCTGACAGGTTACGGTCAGTGGGAATATAACGTTCAGGCTAACTCAACCGAAAGTGATACCGGCAATGCATGGACTCGTCTGGGCTTCGCAGGTCTGAAATTTGGTGAATATGGTTCATTCGACTATGGTCGTAACTACGGCGTACTGTACGACGTAGAGGGCTGGACGGATATGCTGCCTGAGTTCGGTGGTGACACGTATACCAACGCTGACAACTTCATGACTGGTCGCGCGAACGGCGTAGCAACTTACCGTAACAACGATTTCTTCGGTTTGGTTGATGGCCTGAACTTTGCATTGCAGTATCAGGGCAAAAACGAAAACCAAAGCGGTGATGACTCTGTTGGTACCAACAACCGCAGCAATGGTAAAATTCGCAAAGATAACGGCGATGGCTTCGGTATGTCCACCTCCTACGATCTGGGTATGGGGATCAGCGCATCCGCTGCTTATGCAACTTCCGATCGTACTAATGCTCAGAAGACATTCGATGGTACAAATGCGGGTGGCGACAAAGCTGATGCATGGACCGTTGGCTTGAAATACGATGCTAACAACATCTATCTTGCCTCTATGTATTCTGAAACCCGCAATATGACTCCATATGGCGATGGCAACGGTGTTGCAAACAAAACTCAGAACTTTGAAGTTACCGCACAATACCAGTTTGACTTCGGCCTGCGTCCAGCAATTTCCTACCTGCAGTCAAAAGGTAAAGACCTGGAAGTGACTCGCAATGGCAACAATAATCTGGTGGCCGCCGGTGGCGACAAAGATCTGGTGAAATATATGGATCTTGGCGCAACTTATTACTTCAACAAAAACATGTCCACCTATGTTGATTACAAAATCAACCTGTTGGATGGCAATGACAACTTCTATGCTGACAACGGTATCGCAACTGACAATATCGTAGGCATGGGTCTGGTTTACCAGTTCTAATCCTATAAAAAAACCCGCTGGCAATGGCGGGTTTCCTCTTTTTACTGCACCACGCTTTCTCCGTGGATTTCACCCTTAAAGCCCGTTTTGGCAACCGCCGCCAGCAATTTCTGATTATCGAAATTTTCCGGCACCACGACCTGCGCCTGACGCGTTTTTAGCGAGGCTTTCGCCTTAACCACACCCTCAGTTGTGCGCAGCGCCTGATTAATCGAAATGACGCACAGCGGACAATTCATCTCGCCTACATCAATCGTCACCAGCTTATCGGCTGCCCAACTAAAGGGCGTCGCCAGCAGTAACGCCAGAATAACTGCTTTTTTCATTCCATCCACTCCCAAATCCACGGCAGTACATACGGATAGGTAATTAATGCCAGTACCAGCGGCACAGCCAACCAGTACAGCCACACAAGAACCCGACGGCTAACCACGTTCACGCAAACCGGTTTAGCCGATAAATGTAAACGCCAGAAACCGCGTGCCATCAGCCCTATAGCCACAATCACCATCGGGATCTGTAGCCAGGTCGCGCCGGGAATACCGACCAGCCCTGCCGCAGAGATGCCAAAAAGCAGATACAGTAGCGGCCCAATACAACACAGGGTTGATGCGCCAGCGGCAATGACCGCCGCCAGCAACGTCAGTAATCCGCCCTTAATGCTGTTCGATGCTGACATAATCGTAGCTAAATGCAGCAGGATCGTAGAAATTCAGCGGATCGCCGTCGACTTCAGCGTATGGATAGCCGAGATTATTGATATCGCCCTGCTCAGCTGCCGGCGACAGCGCAAAGTCGCGACCGTGGTTAAAACCAACCCAGTTCATTTCCCAGTTACCGAACAGGTAATCGTTCACCGCCGTCACCGCCGGATCGCCGTTTTCTTTCTTCTCGGTCAGACGCATTTTCGTCACATCAGCCGGATCGGCTGGCATCCAGCCAAAACCGGCCAGCCAGAACATGGCGCGGCAGTGTTGACCACCACTGACTTTCGCCACGCCCTGCGCATCGGCGCTACCGAACGCTTTTTTGGAGTAGCTATCAAGCTTACGGCTGGCCCCTAAACGAATGCCGAACATTTCACGCGCCGGAATACCCACCGCGCGGCACAGCGCCACGAATACGGAGTTAATGTCGGTGCATTTACCGCCAAGTTTGCCGGTTTTGAGGATTTCGCCGACATCACCAGTACCGCAGCCAATCACCGCATCATCGCGATGCATATGGGTACTGACCCAATCATGAATCAAGCGAGCTTGTTTTAGCGGTGCTTTTTCACTCCCGATAATTTTCAGCGCGGTCTCTTTTACCAGGCCGTCAACGGGAATATGCGGGGTGGCATGCAGGAACGGTTTGATCTCATCTGGGATCACCACACCATCGACCGGCAGTTGCCAGTCGGCCAGGCGATTATCCTTCAGCACTTCCCAATCGCGGGTTTCGATTTCCATCTCAACCTTAATCTCGAGCGGGCCGCTGGATGCGGGCCAGGTGACAAACAGAACTTTTGCACCGTAGCGATTATTGGCGTTAAGCGCCGCAGTCTGGTAATTCCCGCTAAATGAAAGCGTCAACAGTTGCTGGAAGGCTGTCTCTTCCGGGATGGGGATCCACAAATTCACCTTGCCGGAAGAACCCTCTGGCGCTTTCAGGCTATAGGTTTGCGTCATCACAAAACGGCGGTATTTCCCCGAAGACGAAACCGCAGGCTGCGCTTTTGCTTCTGTTTTCGCAAAGACCGGGCTAACCAGACCAAGCGTAGAGAGTGCCGCAGCACCTTTTAGAAAGTGACGCCTTTCCATTGTGTATCCTTCATCACCAGAAAAAGCTGGCGCTTAACCCCGCACCTGCGGAGGTTGGGCGTTATTATGCGACCACGTATGCATCGGAACAATGAATATGAAGGGGTAAAATTAGCAAAATGCGGGCTTTAGGCCATCTCCACGATAAAGAGTGACAGGGTTACCCCTTTTTGCCACAAAACTTTCTGGCATTCGTCGCCGTAATCCGTACCATACACGCCACACATTCGCGGGTTGGCTCTTGTTGACCAGCGCGAGACAGGTCTTTATCGCAAATCAAATGGACGAAAGACGCTGTATTCGGCCTGAATTTTCCATTTCGATTTTTGAGTAACTATTAAATGCAACAAAATCAAGAAGCTAACAAAAAAGAACAATACAATCTGAATAAATTACAGAAGCGTCTGCGTCGCAACGTGGGCTCGGCCATTGCTGACTTCAATATGATTGAAGATGGCGATCGCATTATGGTTTGCCTGTCCGGTGGTAAAGATAGCTACACCATGCTTGAGATCCTGCGTAATTTGCAGCAGAGCGCGCCCATCAGTTTTAGTCTGGTCGCCGTTAACCTCGATCAGAAGCAACCAGGATTCCCTGAGCATATTCTGCCGGAGTATCTGGAAAAACTGGGTGTCGAGTACAAAATCGTCGAAGAAAATACTTACGGCATCGTGAAAGAGAAGATCCCGGAAGGCAAAACCACCTGCTCACTGTGCTCACGTCTGCGTCGTGGCATTCTTTACCGCACGGCGACGGAACTGGGCGCGACCAAAATTGCGCTCGGCCATCACCGCGATGACATTTTGCAGACCCTTTTCCTCAACATGTTCTACGGCGGCAAGATGAAAGGCATGCCACCGAAGCTGATGAGTGACGACGGTAAACACATCGTTATCCGCCCGCTGGCCTACTGCCGCGAAAAAGACATCGAGCGTTTTGCACAGGCCAAAGAATACCCGATTATTCCATGCAACCTGTGCGGTTCGCAGCCGAACCTTCAGCGTCAGGTTATTGGCGACATGCTGCGCGACTGGGACAAACGTTATCCGGGTCGTATCGAAACCATGTTCAGCGCCATGCAGAATGTGGTGCCATCGCACCTGAGCGATACCAGTCTGTTTGATTTCAAAGCGCTGACGCACGATTCTGAAGTGGTTGACGGTGGCGATCTGGCGTTTGACCGGGAAGAGTTGCCGTTACAGCCTGTAGGCTGGCAGCCGGAAGAAGAAGACGGTCAGTTAGATGAACTGCGTCTGAATGTCGTTGAAGTGAAGTAAATGTTATCGCGTCTCAGGCACCCGCCTGAGACGCATTTTACAGGATTATTTTAGCAAACGCGCACGACACGCCTTGCCTTTAATCTTGCCTTTCTGTAACAGTTTAAACGCCTGGTGAGCCACGCCTGCACGTACAGCGACGTATACGTGCGCCGGATGGACATCAATCTTACCGATATCAGCCCCCGCCAATCCCATATCGCCGGTTAATGCACCCAACACATCGCCAGCGCGCATTTTGGCTTTTTTACCACCGTCAATGCACAAGGTCGCCATTTCAGGCTCCAGCGGCACGATGCGCGCTTTTGCCGGTTCTGGCATCCAGTTCAGCTTAATATTCAGCATTTCAGCGAGGATATTGGCACGCTGTGCCTCTTCCGGTGCGCAGAAGCTGACCGCCAGACCGCTGTTACCCGCACGAGCAGTACGACCAATACGGTGTACGTGGACTTCCGGATCCCATGCGAGTTCGTAGTTCACGACCATCGCCAGCGATTTAATATCTAGACCACGCGCGGCCACATCGGTTGCTACCAGGATGCGTGCACTGCCGTTGGCAAAACGCACCAGCGTCTGGTCACGGTCGCGCTGCTCAAGATCGCCGTGCAGCGCAATGGTGCTTTGCCCTGCGGCATTCAGCTCTTCATACACGGCCTGGCAATCTTTTTTAGTGTTGCAGAAGACAACGCATGATGCTGGCTGATGCTGACTCAGCAGCTGTTGCAGCAAGGCGATTTTCCCGTGACGTGGAACATCGAAAAACTGTTGCTCAACCGCAGGCAGTGCATCAACAGAGTCGATCTCAATGGTTTCCGGTTCGCGCTGCACGCGTCCGCTGATTGCCGCAATTGCCTCCGGCCAAGTAGCGGAAAACAGTAGCGTCTGACGTGATGCCGGTGCGAAGCGAATAACTTCGTTAATGGCATCACTAAAGCCCATATCCAGCATGCGGTCCGCTTCGTCCATCACCAGCGTTTGCAATGCTTCCAGTGACACGGTGCCTTTCTGTAAATGGTCAAGCAGACGGCCTGGCGTGGCAACAATAATGTGCGGCGCATGCTGCAAAGAGTCACGCTGCGCGCCAAACGGCTGGCCGCCGCAAAGCGTCAGAACTTTAATGTTTGGCAGAAAACGCGCCAGACGGCGGATCTCCCCCGCAACCTGGTCGGCCAGTTCACGCGTCGGGCACAGCACCAGCGACTGGGTCTGGAACAGGCTGGCATCGACGTGTTGTAACAGGCCAAGACCAAACGCAGCCGTTTTACCGCTGCCGGTTTTTGCCTGCACACGCACGTCCTTGCCAGCAAGGATCGCGGGTAGCGCAGCCGCCTGAACCGGGGTCATGGAGAGATAGCCAAGGTCGTTCAGGTTGTCTAGCTGGGCGGCTGGCAGTGCATTGAGGGTGGCAAAAGCGGTCACAATATTTTCTCGCGAATTAGGGGCTGACGTTCAGCAGGCGCGTATCCTCGCAGATCTCGCAGGCTGATGCGACATAATAATCGATAGGAGGTGTAAGGGTAGCGGAAAACAGGCAAAAAAAAAGCCGACTCTATTAAGCCGGCGTCGTACGAATCAATTGTGCTATGCAGTAATTCAAAAAAAGGAAGTAAGACAATATGGAGCGCAACGCCCATCGCTTGACGTTGCATTCACCTGCGGGAATGATATTGCCTCTATTGGGCTGCTGGTTTATTGACCTCGCTCAAATTAAACCTCGATTTCAGGCTTAAACGGTCATAAAAAGGTGATTTTTTACAACCATTTACTGCGATGTAACCACCACGTAACACCACCAATGAGTAATACCAGCATAATACAGAAGAGGGAGAAGCCCATGTGCCAGCCACCGCCTGGAATTCCACCGAGGTTCACGCCAAACAAACCGGTCAGGAATGTGCTCGGCAAAAATACCATTGCCATCAGCGACATGTTATAGGTTCGCCGGGATAGATTCTCTTGCAACATCTGAGCAATTTCATCGCTCATAACAGCGGTACGCGCAATACAACCGTCAATCTCATCCAGCCCACGTCCCAGACGCTCTGCAATATCCTGCATCCGCCGACGCTGATCGTCGGTCATCCACGAAAGACGTTCACTGGACAGTCGTGCATAAACATCTCGCTGCGGCGCCATATAACGGCGCATCACAATTAACTGTTTACGCAGCAGCGCCAGAAAACCGCGCGGCGGCACTTCCTGCTCCATCAGATTATCTTCCAGATCGATGATCTTATCGTGTAACTGTTCGATAAATTCGCTCGCGTGATCGGTGAGCGCATCACACACATCCACCAGCCAGGAGCCACAGTCGGTTGGGCCGCTCCCCTCTTGCAGATCGCTAATCACATCATCCAACGCCAGCACTTTACGCTGCCGGGTTGAAACAATAATGCGTTCATCAATATACAAGCGCATTGCCACTAATTGATCGGGGCGCTCATCGGTACTGCCGTTGATACAGCGCAGCGTAATCAGCGTCCCTTCACCTAAGCGCGTTACGCGAGGACGAACGCTTTCCCCAGCCAGCGCCTCACGAACTATAGCGGGTAACAAAGGGGTGTTAGCCAGCCATTGCGCGCTATCAGGATGAGTGTAATTCAGGTGCAGCCAGCATGGGCTCTCTTTGCTGACAATCGCAGTATCGGTTAACGGCTTCACGCCGCCCTGCCCATCCAGCAGCCACGCAAATACAGCGTCCGGCACGTTAAGATCTGATCCCTTTATGGCTTCCACATCGCCTCCGGTGATAACTATTTATCCTGATAGTCTAGCCATCTGCTTATGTTAAGCAACCAGCGGCGGTGCCATCGCGCTGAAATTATTCGTAAAAACACATGTCGCAGCATGATGAAGCCTGAAACTTTGGCAGATTTTTTTCAAAAAAAAGCCCAGCAAATATGCCGGGCGATGTGGGATAGACTGTCAGAAGGATTGCCAGAAATGCCGGTCATTGGCTCCGGCTATGGAAGGCTGTAACGGCTGGGCGGCAGTCGGTTCGCCAGGATGATGCGTCTCGTTGCCGATACGGAAGCTTTGCGTCCGTGACTGCAGTTCAATCACCTGACGTTTAAGAATATCGGAGGAACCCGCCAACTCCTCCACCACACCGATATTGCTTTGCGTCACGGTTTCCAGTTCCGCCAGTGCCATCGTAATCTGGTCGATGCCTTTTTCCTGCTCGGACGTCGATACCGCAATCTGCCCCATCAGGCTATTAAGCTCACCGGAGCCGGTCACAATCTCCTGCATATTTTTTTCAGCCTCAGCGACAATATTAGCTCCCTGCGTCACGTTTTCACTGGTGACGTTGATAAGGCTTTTAATACTCTTCGCCGCTTCCGCACTGCGATGGGCCAGATTACGCACTTCGCCTGCCACCACCGAGAATCCTTTACCGTGATCGCCCGCCCTCGCCGCCTCTACTGCCGCATTCAGCGCCAGAATATTGGTCTGGAAGGCAATACCATCGATCATGGCGATGATTTCCGTCATCTGCCGGGCGCAGTCGGTAATGGATTGCATATTAGTAGCAACATCGCCCATTAACGCCCCACCTTTGCGCGCACACTGCGTTGCTTCGCCGGCTCGTTCGCTCGCCAGACGGGTATGATCGGCGTTATTTTTTGTACTTGCCGCAATCTGTTCCATACTGGCCGCCGTTTGCATTAACGTTGCCGATTGCTGCTCGGTTTTCACCGACAATTCTGCGCTACGATTCGCAAGCTGCTCCGATAGCGTCATTGCCGTATCCGATGACGAACGAATTTCCGCCACCAGTGTTGAAATATTATTGGATAAACTGTTGATCCCTGGAATTAAGCGCCCCGCACAGTTATCACCGAAAATGGGAATTCGTACCGCCAGGTTACCGTCGTTAACCTCATCAATACTGCGTTTAACCGCATTGATTGGCGTCACCAGATATTTAGTCATATACAGCCACAGCAATGCTAACGAAGCAACCCATACAATATTAATCGCCAAATGCAAGAATATATTCTTTGATAATATTAAGCAGATCACATCTGCTATAACGAAGACCGATAAAGTAAATATCAGGATAAACGTTCGGACGCTAATGTTTTTAAACATTTCTCTTTCCCAATTCCTGGTGTGTATTTTTGTTATATCACCAGAAGTTGTATTTTCCAGACCATTTTAACGATTTTCAATACTTTAACCGTTAGCTGCGCCAGTTTAACTTTCTTCAGACACTTATCTCAACCTAAGCCAAATTTATGATGACAAATCCATAAAAGCAACTTAACCACATGGATTGAAAGAATAATATAAACCTTCGTCTCTCTTTGTTTACCCGTATTTCATCTTGATTAAGCATGGCTAAATAAAGGAAGCCAGATTTTTAATCCGTTAAAAAGAATAGATTTATGCCATTATTTATCTGGCTTAAATTCGGATTATACTGATAGATTAATGAGAATCTCTTTATGAAAAGGTATGGATTGCATGATGCTGCACGCTTCGTGGGACCCGATACTCGTCGGTATTTCATTTCTGGTCGCTTTTATCGCGTCTTTTGTCGCACTGGATAGTGCGGCAAAAATTGCTGCATCAAATAAAAAAGCGGCACTATTCTGGCGAATAACAGGCGGCGCCACCCTGGGTATTGGTATTTGGTCAATGCATTTTATCGGCATGCTGGCGATGAAAATGTCGATGCCGATGAGCTATCACCTTGAACTTACCCTTATTTCGTTGCTGGCGGCAATCTTTGCCTCATCACTGGCGATTAATATTGCCGTTTCTGGGAATACGCTTTCGCTAAAACGTCTGTGTCTTGCTACCGCCCTCTTAAGTAGCGGGGTGGTGACAATGCACTACGTGGGAATGGCGGCGTTGATGGCACACGATGAGATTACTTGGAGCATCCCGTTAATCATCGCATCAGTGGTGATTGCTATTGTCGCATCATGGGTTGCCCTGTGGCTGGCATTCAGCCTGCGACTAAACAGCAAGGGCGTCCTACTGACGCGCATCGGCGCAGCGCTGGCGATGGGTGTGGCGATTGCTGCCATGCACTACACCGGCATGAGCGCCGCGACATTTAACGGTCATGGCCACGCGATGGTTCACCACGCGGCGATGATCAGTGAAGAAGGCTTGTCTATTTGGGTCTCGGTGACCACACTGCTACTGCTCGGACTGATGCTGATGATCTCGATGGTCGACTCCCAGGTTCGCACCACTCGCCTGACGGAGAATCTGCAGCGGCTCAACCAGCAACTTGAACAGCAGGCCCGTTTTGATGGTTTAACTGGCCTGGCAAACCGCAGCCAAATTGATATGCGACTACTCGCCTGCCTGCACCAATCGCGGCTGGCGGGGACTTCGTTTGCGCTGGTGCTGATGGATCTTGACCGTTTTAAGCTGGTGAATGACGCCTGGGGGCATCACGTTGGCGATAATCTGCTGGTTTCGGTAGCCAATCGCATGAGCGCATGCCTGACCGCAAAAATGACGCTTGCGCGTATCGGCGGAGATGAGTTTATTCTGCTGGCGCCGGACTGTAGCGAAGCCGAAATTGCCGATATCTGTACCCGTATGGTCGAGAGCATTCGCCGCCCGTTTTATCATTCCGGCCAGATACTGCAAATTTCACTGAGCGTGGGTATCAGCCTTTATCCAAAGCATGGCGAAACGCCGCAAGAACTGAAGTTATCGGCGGATACTGCCATGTATCACGTCAAGCATAGTGGTCGTAACGGCTGGGTTTTTTATCATGAATCAATGCTCGACAGCACCTGGCAAGGCGCGCATTTTCTCCAGGACCTCACTCAGGCACTCGAGCGCGGGCAGTTTGAACTGTGGTATCAGCCTAAGTATCACATCAAAGAAAAACGTATTTACGGATTTGAAGCACTGCTGCGCTGGCGGCATCCTAAGAAAGGCGTGTTGCTACCTGATTTGTTTTTGCCGACGCTGCAAAATACCGGGCTAATTACCCCAGTCGGTAACTGGATTCTGGAAAAAGGCTGTGAGCAACTGCATAAATGGAGCCTTGCTGGACACGATGACTGGACGCTGTCGCTTAATATTTCCCCCGTGCAGTTTGAGCAACAAAACTTTTACGAACTGGTGTGTGAAGCGCTTGTCCGTCATCGCGTGTCACCGACCCGCTTAATTATCGAGCTAACGGAAACCATCGCGCTGCATGGTTTTGATCGCAGCGCACAGATATTTGATGATTTTTGTCGGATAGGCATTACCTTGTCGATTGATAATTTCGGTGTGGGGTATTCGAATATGCTGGCGCTTCAGGATTTGCCTGCCAGAGAGTTAAAAATTGATAAAAGCTTCATGAAAGATATGCGCGAGAACAGCAAAAATATCAAAATCGTCTCAACCATCATCAACATAGCGCATTCCATGAATATGGACGTAGTGGCAGAAGGCGTTGAAACCTCCGAACAACAGCGGATCCTTTCCGGGCTTGGCTGCGATGCGCTACAGGGGTTCTGGTTCTCTGACCCGGTGCCGGAAGAAGATATTGATATCATGCTCAGTAATTTGCCACTGAGTGGCGACCCCAACGCGCCAGCGGCTATCCGTCGGGATATCTCATCGAGGAAAAAGCGCCAGGCTTAAAAATGACGGTCAACAAGATGTTGACCGCCGCTTCAGACTTACGCCGCTTTATTGCTTGAATAGATAAAGTAGAGTGCAATGCCCAGACATGCCACCGCCGCCAGACGGGTGAATGAGAAGGCGATGGTGGCATTATGCAACCAGCCAAAATGATCAATTAACATACTCATGGCAAGCTGTCCGAAGATGACCGCCACGGTGGCAACACCGGTGCCAATTCGCTGCACGGCGATAACCATAATCACAATATACGGCACACCCAACATGGCGCCTAAAAGCTGCCATTTGGGCACATCCAGTAACGTGATGGCCTGTTTAGGTTCAAAATAGATAATCAATAATGCGGTGACTATCGCCCCCACCGAGAAAGTTAAAAAGGCACATTTCAGCACCCCGACTTGCCCCCCGAGTCGGCCATTGATCGCGGCCTGTACGCTCAACGTTGCGCCACCGATAACGGCCAGTAAGATCATCAATATCGTCATCATTTATCCCTTTGCGACCAGCAATAGCGCGGCCAAAATGAAAAACAGCGCATAGACGCGGCGGACATTAATTTTACGGTGTGGGGTACCAAACAGACCGTAATGGTCAATCAACAGGCTTTTGAAAACCTGTCCTGCAAGGACGCCAATCATGGTCATCGCCACGCCGATAATAGGTGCGGCGACGGTTAACACCACCACATAGATGGGGCCTAGCACGCCACCAAGCAGCGTCCAGCCTGGCTGCGTGAAGTACGACGGCGCACTGCGTGGGCTAAAGAACAGCATCAGTAAAAAGGTCAAGATCGTTCCTATGCCGAAAATGCTGAAGGTCGCCCATAGGTCACCAACTTCACCGCCCAACGGCCCCAAAATCCCCGCCTCCACGGACAGCCCCATTCCTCCGGCTATCGTCAGTAATATCAGTACAAATTGCATCAATCACTCTCCCGTATAAATTGACGAGGAAGATAGGTGATTAGGACTAACTTAAAAATGGTATAAGTGAGGAAACACTTTTTCAGGATCTGCATTAATGCTCGATCTCAGCAGCATCAATATTCGCACGCTTCTGTTCTTTATCGCCGTCTATGACGCGCAGAGTTTCTCGCGTGTCGCGCGTAAAGAGGGCGTTTCCGCATCGATGATTTCTCGCACCATGCAGCAATTTGAAGAGGCGGTTGGACAGCAGTTGTTCTATCGCAATACCCGCTCGGTTATCCCGACAGAAGCCGCCCATCAGTTGATTGAGTACGTTAGGGCTGTAGCTGATGAGCTGGCTCGCGCGAAAGAAGTGCTGCAAAACCGCGCCGCCACTCCGTCCGGAGCGGTGCGCATCAACGCCCCGGTCTTCTTTGGGCAACGCCATATCGCCCCATGGCTCAGCGGCTTGATTGAACGCTATCCGGATCTGCACGTTGAACTTATCCTCACCGATGATTTTATCGACCCGCATCGTGAAGCCGCTGATGTTATCTTCCGCATTGCCGCCCTCTCCGACTCAGGGCTTCACGCCCGTACTCTGGGTTTCCAGCAGTATCATCTGGCGGCCTCACCCGGCTATCTGCAGAAACACGCCATGCCGCAGACGCCTGACGATATTTCACAGCACCAATGCCTTGTGTACAAAGGCTCTTCCGGCGCTAACCGCTGGTTGATAAAACAAGGCGCAGAACCCTGGACGCACTATCCCGTTGCCGCACGCATGACTTCTAACAACGCGGAGGCGCTGCTGACTGCCGCATTAAGCGATATGGGGCTGGTGCTGTTCCCGGATTGGTTGATTGGCGACTGCCTGAAGAGTGGGACGTTGGTGAAAGTTCTCCCGGACTATGAAGTGGCGATACACGCCGAAGCCCAGCAAATATCCGCTATCTACCCGAATGCGCGCCATCCTCCGCTGAATGTACGAGCAGTGATTGATTACTACCTTGAGGTGTTTGGTACGCCACTCTATTGGCAAGTGTCATCGCCGGACTAACACGAGATGCCCCGTCATGTTTAGCGCCCAAATAACGCTAAATTTGTCTTCTATACTCCTTCTGGCAGCGTCAATTGCCGAAACCCAGCGTCGTCTTAGGACACACTTATCAGGAGTATTCTTATGACCCTGTTTCATAACAAATCCGTACTGGTTTTAGGGGGCAGCCGCGGTATTGGCGCAGCCATCGTCAGACGTTTTACTGCTGAAGGGGCTTCGGTGGTGTTCAGCTATGCCGGGTCACGTGAAGCGGCAGAGCAGATTGCCACCGAGACTGGAAGTCAGGCTGTCCATGCCGACAGCGCTGACCGGAATGCCGTCATTAAGCTGGTCAGCGATAGCGGCCCTCTGGATATTCTGGTCGTTAATGCAGGGATTATTTTGTTTGGTGATGCACTAGAGCAAGATCCCGATGACGTAGACCGGCTGTTTCGCATTAACATCCACGCGCCCTACCATGCTGCCGTAGAAGCCGCGCGGAAAATGCGCGACGGTGGGCGGATTATTGTCATCGGTTCGGTCAACGGCGACCACATGCCATTACCAGGGCTTGCGGCTTATGCCGTAAGTAAATCCGCCTTGCAGGGATTAGCACGCGGGCTGGCGCGTGATTTTGGCCCGCAGGGCATTACGGTGAATGTGGTTCAACCTGGTCCGATAGACACCGATGCCAATCCGGAAGACGGCCCGTTAAAAGAGTTAATGCACAGCTTTATGGCAATAAAACGTCATGGACGAGCAGAAGAAGTGGCGGGAATGGTCGCCTGGCTGGCAGGGCCTGAGGCTTCGTTTGTGACGGGAGCGATGCACACTATCGACGGCGCGTTTGGTGCCTGATGAAATAAATACGCTGGCGTGAATTAACGCCAGCGTAAGATTATTTACCAATAAAAATCAGTGCTTCACCAAATACATCGTATGCGTATACGCCACATCTTCCGGGTTGGTTATCGGATATCCTTTCACCCACGGCTTAATTAAGCGCCCGTTGGTATACTGATAAATAGGCGCAATCGGGGCTTTCTCCGCGAGGATTTTTTCCGCTTCGTTGTAATCAGCATTACGTGCCGCAGCGGTATTTTCCTGCGAAGCCTGACGGATAACTTTATCGTAAGCCGGGTCATTAAAGCGTGAGATATTGCCGGTATTGGTTGAGGTCAGCAGCGACAGGAAGGTTGACGGTTCGTTGTAATCACCGACCCACGAGGCGCGGATCACATCGAAATTACCGGTATTACGGCTATCGATGTAGGTTTTCCACTCCTGGTTTTGCAGCTTCACATCGACGCCCAGATTTTTCTTCCACATCGACGCTACCGCAATGGCAATTTTCTGATGGTTTTCTGACGTGTTGTACAACAGCGTCAGGTTCAGAGGACGACCAGGGCCATACCCTGCTGCCTGCAACAGCGTTTTCGCCTGCGCATTGAGCTCAGCCTGGCTGCTTTGTTCCATCGCAGACGGTTGCGGCTTAAAACCCGCCGTCACGTCTGGCGTTAAACGCCACGCCGGTTTTTCACCCGTCCCCAGCACCTTCTCTGCAATAATACGACGGCCGATAGTCATACTGAGCGCCAGGCGCACACGTGCATCGGCGGTCGGCCCTTTCTGGGTATTGAATGCGTAATAGTAAGTGCCCAACTGCGCGGGAGTATACACCTGCCCCGGCAGCTCTTTTTGCAGCTTCTGGTACTGGTTTTTCGGGAACGACTCGGTGATATCGATATCACCGGCGCGATAACGTTTGGTCGCCGCTGACTCCTGGTTAATCGGCACGAAGGTCACTTTCTGGATAATCGTTTTAGCGTTATCCCAATAATGCTTGTTTGGCGTAGCGACCAGTTTTTCGTTAACCACACGATCGACCAACACGTATGCGCCATTCCCCACCAGTTTCCCCGGACGCGTCCAGTTTTTATCACTGTCAACGTTGGCTTTGTTGACCGGGAACAGCGAGAAGTTGGCCGTCAAATTCACAAACCACGGCAGCGGTTTATCAAGCTGGACGCGCAGCGTGTGCGCGTCAACTGCGGTCACCCCCAGAGTCTCTGGCTGGGCTTTACCGTCGATGATGTCTTGCGCATTCGTCATACCTGCCAGTGCCGCAAACCAGGCAAAAGGCGACGTTGTTTTTGGGTCAACCAGCCGCTGCCAGCTGTAGACAAAATCCTGCGCGGTCACCGGCGTGCCGTCTGACCATTTCGCATCATTACGCAGTGTAAAAGTCCAGATTTTCTGATCGTTGGTTTGCCAGCGAGTCGCGACACCCGGAATGATATTGCCGTTGGCATCCTGATTGACTAACCCTTCAAACAGGTCGCGGATCACCTGAATTTCAGGCAGGCCCACCGCTTTAGCAGGATCGAGTGAAGCCGGTTCATCTTTAATATGGCGCACCAGCTCCTGCTGTTTAGCCAATACAGTCCCGGCGGGAACGTCGGCCGCCGCAGCGGCAAAACTCAGACCTGACAGTAACGCGGCGCTACAGGCCAGGGTGATAGGATACTTCATGACATCCCCTTAAAAGTAAAAATCCCAGATAACTTAATGAAAATATTATTTGTTTCACTTTCCATAAATGCAAATGTCATATCACAGAAAGTTGATTTGTGCCGTCAATTACTTCTCAGGAAACTATTTGATTCGCGGCGATTTTTGCACAACACTGCTCAGTATCTCCGTTTAGCATCAGGAATCGACGCATGTCTGCACTCCGCCCTCGCGCCCAGCGCGGCGCGTTCCCGCAGGGGACACAACATTACGGCCGTTCCATTCTGGGCGCGCCACTCATCTGGTTTCCCGCGCCTGAGGCTAGCCCACAGAGCGGTCTGATTATTGCCGGTACCCACGGGGATGAGAATTCTTCCGTCGTCACCCTCTCCTGCGCCCTGCGTGCGCTGGCCCCTGAACTCCGTCGCCATCACGTCATTCTGGCGGTGAATCCGGATGGCTGTCAGCTTGGCCTGCGGGCAAATGCCAATGGCGTTGATTTGAACCGCAACTTCCCCTCGGCTAACTGGAAGGCTGGCGAAACGGTGTATCGCTGGAACAGTGCTGCACAACAGCGCGACGTGGTACTGACGACCGGCAGCCGCCCAGGCTCCGAACCGGAAAGTCGCGGGTTATGCCAGCTTATCCATCAAATTAACCCGGCATGGGTGGTGTCGTTCCATGATCCGCTGGCCTGTATTGAGGATGCTCGTCGCAGCGAGCTGGGGCAGTGGTTATCCACGGCCTTCGCCCTGCCGCTGGTCAGCAGCGTCGGTTATGAAACGCCGGGATCGTTTGGCAGCTGGTGCGATGATATTGGTCTGCATTGCATCACCGCCGAGTTTCCACCGGTCTCTTCAGACGAGGCCAGCGAGAAATATCTGGCCGCGATGACCGATTTGCTGCACTGGCAACCTGCCGGTCACAAATGAAGCGTTCCGCAGCTAAAACGTAGCGCAGGCTGCGCGTCGGCGGCAAGCCACGTCGGGCCGTCGAGGTCGGCAAACCTGACCAGTGGCGCCAGCGGCAAAGCGGCGGAAATGGCTCTGGATGTACAGAGCATACAGCCCAGCATCAGGCCAAAACCCTGAGCTTTAGCCTCGGCGGCGAGCGCCAGCGCCTCCGTTAATCCGCCCGTTTTGTCCAGTTTGATATTGACCATCTCGTAACGCCCCCGTAGCACCGCAAGGTCTTCGCGGGTATGGCAGCTTTCATCGGCGCAAATAGGCAGCGGATGAATGAAGTTTTCCAGCGCCTCATCTTCGCCCACGGGAAGCGGTTGCTCCAGCATGGCAACATTGAGATCGGCCAGCAGCTGGCAGCGTGCCGCCAGACCATCGCCTCGCCACGACTCGTTAGCATCAACAATCAGCGTGGCATCTGGCGCGGCCTTGCGAATGGCAACCATACGTTCGCTGATAAAATGGTTATCCAGTTTGACCTTCAATAACGTCGCCCCGCTGTCAAACAGCGCTTTCGCGCTGGCGGCCATCTGTTCCGGTGTACCAATCACCACCGTCTGCGCGGTGATGACTTTCTTCGGGAGCGTGACGCCTAATTGTGTGACAACGTCACCGTTAACTAATCCACTCTCGAGACTCCACAACGCGCAGTCCACCGCATTGCGCGCGGCACCGGCGGGCAGCAAGTTCGCCAGTTGTTCACGCGTTGCTCCATGCTCAAGCTGTTCGCCAATCACCATAATTTGTGCCATGACGGAGGCAATACTTTCGCCATAACGCGGATAAGGAGTGCATTCACCGATGCCTTTCACCCCGTCCTGCTCCAGCTCAACCACCACCACTTTGGCCTCACTGCGGCTTCCACGTGCAATGACAAACGGCGTGTGTAGTGGCCAGGCTTCTTCGAATACGCGCAGCTTTCTCATTCTCAGTCCTTTTATTGAGGCACAAATAGGGTTTGCCGTGTTAACACCTGATGTCATACACTAAGGCAGACGTTAACTATATGTAAACAGGAAGATAATCATGTCGCAAACCGTACATTTCCAGGGCAACCCTGTTGCCGTTCAAGGTTCTATCCCAAAGGCGGGCGATAAAGCTCAACCGTTTACGCTGGTGGCAAAAGATCTGTCTGACGTCACCCTGGGTCAGTTCGCTGGCAAACGTAAAGTGTTAAACATTTTCCCAAGCATCGATACCGGCGTTTGCGCCGCTTCTGTGCGTAAATTCAACCAGTTGGCAAGCGAACTGGAGAACACCGTTGTTCTGTGTATCTCCGCTGACCTGCCGTTTGCCCAGTCCCGCTTCTGCGGCGCAGAAGGCCTGAGCAACGTGGTTACGCTGTCCACCCTGCGCGCCCCTGAGTTCCTGCAGACCTACGGCGTCGGTATCGCTGACGGCGGTCTGAAAGGCCTGGCAGCTCGTGCTGTTGTGGTTGTCGATGAAAACGACAACGTGGTGTACAGCGAACTGGTGAACGAAATCACCAACGAGCCAGACTACGATGCGGCACTGGCAGCGCTGAAAGCGTAATCGCCTGACCGCCAAACAAAAACAGCCTCTTTTCAGAGGCTGTTTTTTTATCACTCTTCGCCCTTCTTATTACTCAGGCTATATTCACGTAATTTATTCGCAATCGCGGTATGCGAGACGCCAAGGCGTTTTGCCAATTTACGCGTGCTTGGATAACTGTGATAAAGCTGGGCCAGCACAGAGCGCTCAAAGCGGCGCGTGATCTCGTCCAGTGAACCTTCCATTGCCTCTTCACCCACCGCGGCGCTGGTCACATCGTTATCCGGCAACAGCACGTCCTGCGGACGCAGTTCGTACCCTTCAAGCTGAGTCAGCGCACGATAGACCGCATTTTTCAATTGGCGCACGTTGCCAGGCCAGCCGTAGCGCGTTAATACGGTGTTGAGGTCGCTTGAGAGTTTCGGGCGCGAAATACCTTGCTCATCGGCAAAGCGGGCAACAAACAATTCCGTCAGCGGCATGATGTCCTGTGGACGATCGCGCAGCGGCGGCAGATTGAGCGTCAATACGTTGAGGCGATAGTAGAGGTCTTCACGGAACAACCCTTTTTGCACCAGCTCGACGAGATTTTTTTGCGTCGCGCAGATAACACGGACATCAACATGCACTTCATGATCTTCGCCCACGCGGCGGAAAGTGCCATCATTGAGGAAGCGCAGCAGTTTCGTCTGCATACGCGGCGACATTTCACCGATTTCATCCAGCAGCACCGAACCGCCGTTAGCCTGCTCAAAGAAGCCTTTCTTGCCTTCTGCCGCATCGCCAAACAGTTCGCTCTCCACCGCATCTTCCGGAATCGAACCACAGTTCAACGCCAGATACGGTTTCGCCGCCCTTGGGCTGGCAAGGTGGCAAGCATGTGCCAGCAGATCTTTCCCGGTCCCCGTTTCACCGACAATCAGTAACGGCGCGGTCAGCAGGGCCAGTTTACGCGACTGCTCCACCACCTGACGCATGCGTGGGCTGACGGCAACAATCTGGCTGAATGCGCTAACGTCCTGCGTTGTCATGGTTTGCAGCTGGCGACCCATTCGTAGCGTCGAGCGCAGCATGATCACCGCCCCGCCAAGAATACGGGTATCATTTTCGCCGTTCAGATAGACCGGCGTGGCTTCCAGCAGGAAATTCTGCCCCTGAATCACCACGTGCTCGGCAATAGATTCAACATCATCACTTTCCAGCCAACGCGGAAAGTTAAACCCGCTTATCAGCTGCGTGACGTTATGATTGCGCATCTTCTCCTGGCTCATGCCAAAAAGCTGGCAACTTGCCGGATTAGCGCGTTCAATTTTACTGCGCGTGTCCAGCGACAGCACCGGCTCCGGCATCGCTTCCAGCAGGGCGCTTAGCGCCAGATGCTCGCGTTCAGAAGGCATCCACGGTACGGTGCGGACATCCGTCACTCCGTCGATACGGCGGATTTCTGCCATCAGGCTGCTGAAGCTGGTGAATTCCAGCTCCGCGAAATTAAGATAGATTCGGCCAACAGGGTCGATATCGATACCGCGCAGGTCAATGCCGCGCAGTACCAGTAAATCGAGCAGTTCACGTGTCAGACCGAGACGGTCTTCACAAAAGACTTCAAGACGCATGGGAGTTTTCACCCTTAAAAGCCAAAGACGTATGAATAATAAGACAGTTCTTCGCTGGCGGGAAGATGACTGTCAACAATTATTGACAGTATGGCGGAAAAACAGCGGGTTTGCTGTAAAGATATACGTTTGAGAGCATAAAAGGCGAAGTAGCGACAACGGAGCAGTCCCGGCGGCGCTTCGCTTGGCCGGGCTACTCATTGGTGTAGGCCGGATAAGGCAAAGCCGCCATCCGGCAATCTGCACGATTAATTTATTGCGCCGCTGATTTACCTTTCTGCAGTGTCTCTTTCAACTGCCCAATCAGTTCACGGCGGAAATCGCCTAAACGGGGTTTATCGTTATCCAGCCACGGTAACGGGCGACACAGTTCCATAGCTTTAATCCCCAGGCGCGCCGTGAGCAACCCGGCACCGATGCCTTGTGCCGCACGGGTGGACAGGCGCGCGGCAAGATCCTGCGACATCCAGTCCATACCAATTTCACGCACCAATTCCGTGGCACCGGCAAAGGCGATGTTGATCAACACCAGACGGAACAGGCGCAGTCGGCTGTAATAGCCCAGCTCAATACCGTACAGGTTTGCAATGCGGTTAATCAGGCGCAGGTTACGCCAGGCGATAAAGGCCATGTCCACCAGCGCCAGCGGGCTAACGGCAATCATCAAAGTCGATTCTGCCGCAGAGCGGCTAATTTCTCGCCGCGCCTGGGCGTCCAGCACCGGCTGCACTAGGTGGGCATACAGACTCACCACCTCCCGGTCACTCTGGGTTTCATGAATCGCTGCGTACCAGCGCTGAAGCGCCGGATGCGATTGATCCAACCCGGCCTGGCGGGCTAATCCCTCACAGAATGCTCGCCCCTGACCCACGCCGTGGCTGTGCATCAATGTACGCGCTTCATCGCGCTCCTGCGCTCGCTGACGTAAACGCCACAGTCTGCGCCATTCGGTGGCAACCGATCCAACACCGGCCCCAATAATCAGCGCACCCGCCACGCAACCGCCCAGCGACACCCAATCCTGAGTCTGCCAGGCATTTGCCGTCCACTGCACGCCTTGAGCAACGACGCTAAGACCAAACAGCCCCAGACCCGCACCGACCATTTTACGCCACAGACTACGTTTTGGACGCAGCGCAGCTTCAATACTGGCCTCGGCTTGCCCTTCGTTTTCGGCTTCATCAAGGCTCACCGGCGCGAATTTCTCTGCCGCCTCGCCGTCAAACGCCTGCGAGGTTTTAAACTGTTCGAGTTTGGCCTCTTCGAGAGGGCCTGCAAAATCAATCCGTGGTTTAAAAGAATCACTCATCGCAGTTTATCTCCTATCAAAAACTCCAGCGCGGCATCCAGACGGATATGCGGCAACGGCTGGTCAACGTCCATGGATTGCGGACGGAAATTCTCAAACTGAAAGCCCTGCTTATCCCAGAACGCTTGCCCCGGCAGACGTGCCGGTACTTCGCCGGGATAAACGGTCAATGGCTCACCATCGCTTAAACGGTGACCACGCAGTGCCGGGATTTTCTCGCCGTTAACTTCAATCAATCCGCTTTGCGTTGCCTGCACCGACGCGAGTCCCAGACAGTCCATGGTGATGCCTTCAAAAGCCGCATTCTGCCAGGCGTCCTGAATTAACTGCTGCAATAACGACACCATATTGCCATGCTGATCGACCGTCACATGATCGGCCTTGGTGGCAGCAAACAGCAGTTTGTCGATAACCGGGGAAAAGAGTCGACGAAACAGCGTGCGCTGCCCGTAGTGGAAGCTGTGCATCAGTTGCGTCAGCGCCAGGCGCATATCGTTAAACGCCTGTGGGCCGCTGTTGAGCGGCTGTAAACAATCGACCAGCACAATCTGCCGGTCGAAGTGCAGGAAGTGATCTTTATAGAATCCTTTGACCACTTTCTCGCAGTAGTAATTAAACCGTTCGCGCAGCATACCGGCATTGGTGCTTTTGCTCGCCTGCGCCAGCTTAGTTTCGCCGACACCGTCCACGTCCGGCCATGGGAAGAACTGGAGCGCTGGCGCACCGGCAAGCTCGCCGGGCAGCACAAAGCGCCCCGGCTGAATAAAATGCAGCCCTTGCTGTTTGCACTGATGTAAATAGTCGGTCCAGGCCTGCGCAATCTCGGCTAGACGGTTTTCGTCGGCGGGCGCCAGCGGATCCAGCCCTTCACAGAGCTGCCGCCATTTTGCCGACCACTCGGCGCGCTGGCCGTTCAACAGCCCGGTCATCTGCCGCGACCAGCTTAAATAATCCTGGGTTAACATCGGCAGGTCGAGCAACCACTCGCCGGGATAATCGACAATCTCCAGGTACAGCGTGGAGGTTTCTTTAAAATGGCGTAGCAGAGAGTCGTTGGATTTATAGCGCAACGCGAGGCGGATTTCGCTCACGCCTCGGGTCGGAGTAGGCCACATTGGCGGCTGCCCGTAAAGCTGCGCCAGTCCTTCATCGTAGGTAAAACGGGGAACACCGAGATCGCGCTGAGGAATACGTTTCACCCCCAGCAGACGCTCATCTCTGACCGCACTCAGTAGCGGCAAACGCGCACCGGTGTGAATATTCAGCAGTTGATTGACCATACCGGTGATAAAAGCGGTTTTGCCGCTGCGGCTTAAGCCGGTCACGGCAATACGAAGATGCCGGTCAACGCTACGGTTGACCAGCGCATTGAATTCAGTTTTAAGTCGCTTCATTGCTTATTACATACTCCTGTCAACGCCAATGGTTCTATTTTGCCATGGGGAAATACCGTTTGGCGAGGCGCGACAACAGCGGTTCCAGCACCACCGCCAGGACCATTTTCAGCGGGCGGCGAGCAACAGACTTAATCGCCCACCCGGCAACGCCTGCCGGGCCGTAGCGTAATGCAGTCAGCAGCGCTAACTTACCGACGATTTTCAGACCCGGTTTCACTTTCTGCCCTGCTCGCTGCCATTTATTGTTCATCATTAACCTCTTACTCAGAGTTGACGGAACCGGCTGCGCAAGCTGAAAACATCCGATGTCACATAGCGTTCCATCTCGCGCAGACGCTGTTCTCCAGCGGCCAGTTCGGCATCTACCGCATCCAGCAAATCACGGCTGGACGGTTGGTGTTCATTATAGTTCGCCCCTTCCGGCATCGGGTCTAAGGCAAACGTCAGAATAATGTAGGCGACCACCACAAAGAAAAAGAGACCAAAGATCATCGCCAGAACGGTAATAATGCGCACCAGCTTCACCGGCACGTCGAGGTACTGCGCAATCCCGACACACACCCCTTTCACCATACCTTGCTGCGGAATACGCCAGAGCTTTTTATTGAAATCCCATGCGGCCATTATTTGTCCCTCCAGTTCGGATGCTCTGCATCAAGAATGGCTTCCAGCGCCTGAATACGCTCGCGCATCCGTTTTGCGTCATCGGTTAATTGCATCAACCGCTGCTTTTCACCCTGGGAGAGTTCACCCGAGCGGGAACGGTTGCTGTAATGCAGCCACAGCCAAATCGGCAACACAAACAGCACAAACAACGTCAGGGGAATGCCAAGAAAAAGCGCGCTCATAGATACTCCTTATGATTTATGAGCAGCGGTACTCTACGTACCGCCGGATTTATTATTCGTTGTCTTGCTTCATTTTGGCTTTCAACGCGGCCAGCTGATCGCTAATTTCATCATCAGCTTTCAGTTCGGCAAACTGCTGGTCCAACGACGGTTGTTTACCAAAACCGTGGCTTTCTGCTTCGGCTTCCATATGGTCAATGCGACGCTCAAAGGATTCGAAACGTGCCATCGCTTCATCCAGTTTACCGCTGTCCAGTTGGCGACGCACATCGCGGGAAGAACTCGCCGCTTGATGACGCAGAGCCAATGACTGCTGACGTGCACGGGTTTCGCTGAGTTTATTTTCCAGCTCGCCAATTTCTTTTTTCATGCGAGACAGCGTTTCATCCACCAGCGTCACTTCATGCTCAAGGGTGGCAATAACGTCGGTCAGCTTCTGTTTTTCAATCAGCGCCGCACGCGCCAGATCCTCTTTATCCTTACGCAGCGCCAGTTCAGCTTTCTCCTGCCACTCATGCTGCTGTGCCAGTGCTTTCTCAACGCGACGGCTCAGTTCTTTCTTTTCCGCCAGCGCACGTGCGGAAGTAGAGCGGACTTCAACCAGCGTATCTTCCATTTCCTGGATCATCAGACGCACCAGCTTTTGCGGGTCTTCCGCTTTTTCCAGCAGTGAGTTGATGTTAGCGTTCACGATGTCGGCAAAACGAGAAAAAATACCCATAATTCAATCCTCATAGTTCTGTGTTTCGGGCTAAGCCCTGCGTAGAGACTATTACAAGTTCCATGCCAACTTTTTATCTTATTGATTATCAAAGAAGTGATTGAATTTCACTCGGTAAACACCTACAGTGAAATGGCGAATTACACCAACTAGTGGCGAATTTCATCATGGCAGATTACAAAGATAACCTTCTCGGCGAAGCGAACCGCTTTCTCGAGGTGCTTGAGCAGGTTTCACGGCTGGCCCCTTTGAGTAAACCGGTGCTGATCATCGGTGAGCGCGGTACCGGCAAGGAGCTTATCGCCAACCGTCTGCACTACTTGTCTTCGTGCTGGCAAGGGCCGTTTATCTCGCTTAACTGTGCGGCGCTCAATGAAAATTTGCTCGATACCGAACTGTTCGGCCATGAAGCCGGCGCGTTTACCGGCGCGCAAAAGCGCCATCCGGGACGTTTTGAGCGCGCAGATGGCGGCACCCTCTTTCTTGATGAGCTGGCGACCGCGCCAATGCTGGTGCAGGAAAAGTTGTTACGCGTGATTGAGTACGGTGAACTTGAGCGCGTCGGCGGCAGCCAGCCGTTGCAGGTTAACGTGCGCCTGGTGTGCGCTACCAATGCCGATTTGCCGCAGTTAGTCGACGATGGCACCTTCCGTGCCGATTTACTGGATCGTCTGGCGTTCGATGTCGTGCTGTTGCCGCCGCTGCGCGAGCGCCAAAGCGACATTATGTTGATGGCGGATCACTTTGCCATTCAGATGTGCCGGGAGCTAAAGCTGCCGCTGTTTCCCGGTTTCACCGAGCGCGCCCGCGAGACGCTCTTACATTACCGCTGGCCGGGGAATATTCGTGAACTGAAAAATGTGGTGGAACGTTCGGTGTATCGCCATGGCAGCAGTGAAATCCCGCTCGACGAAATTGTTATCGATCCCTTCCATCGCCAAATCACGCGCGAACCCCAGCCGACAAATGAAAGCGTGGCGCTGCCGCTTGATCTTCGTCAGTTCCAGCTATCACAGGAAAAAGACCTGTTACAGCAAAGTCTGCAACAGGCCAGGTTCAATCAAAAACAGGCGGCGGAACTGCTGGGCCTCACCTATCATCAGCTACGCGCGCTATTGAAAAAGCATCAGCTTTAACGCGCCTTTGGCAGCATAACGGCGCTGACCAGCATCGCTCCCAGACATAAGGCACAGTTAAACCACAGCGCGTACTGTGCCGCCGTCGCCATCCCTTTCGGCAAGAACAGAGCGTATAGCGAGGCGGTAATAGCCAGGCCAAACGCACCGCCCAGCGAACTGCCCATCTTATAGACGCCTGAAGCCACTCCCACCTTGTTTTCCGGCGCATTGGTTACGGCGGTATCCGTTGATGGCGTGGCGTAACATCCTAGCCCCAAACCGAACAGCACGTTGCTGAAGAACACCGTGATGATGTAGACACCGGTGTCGAGGAAGGTGCAGGAGATCAGGAATATCCCCACCATCGCAATCAGTGGCCCGCCCATCATCGGCAATCGAGCGCCATAGCGTTGCAGCAACTTTTCACCAACCCGAATCATCAGCAGCACGGTGACCAGATACCCCAGCGTCATCATTCCCGTCTGGAAGGGGCTCAGATGACGTCCTTGCTGAAGCCAGATACTGGTGATCATCATGGTGCCGATTGCGCCATTGAGCATAAAATTAGACACCACCGCTGCACCATAGGCACGATTTTTAAACAGCGCAAAGTCAATCAGCGCGGCGTCCTTTTTACGCGTTTCCGTACGCAGGAAAAGGAGAACCGCGACCACCGCCCCCAGTAACAGGGTCAGTGCTAACGGACTGGTCCATCCCCAATGATGGCCTTTCGAGATAAACAGATTGAACAGCACCAGCGCCACCACCAGACTGAGCAACCCGCTGACGTCCAGTTTATGCTGCCCCGCCGTTTCACTGCGGCTTTCCGGGGTGGTGCGAATCAACATCAGTGCAGCTAACGCAGTTACGATAGAAAAGACAAAAATCCATCGCCATCCCAGCCCGGTCGCGATAGCGCCGCCCACAAAGGAGCACAAACCGCTGCCGCCCCATGAGCCAATAACCCAGAAACTGACGGCCCGTTGACGCGCTTTGCCGGCGTACCAGGTTTTAATCAAGGCAAGCGTTGCGGGCATAATACAGGCAGCAGAAAGCCCCTGTATCACCCGTCCCGCCAGAAACAGCACCGGACCTTGCGAAACTACCAGCATCGCGCTGCCAACCATGCTTAACATCAGACCAATGGTTGTCAGACGAACGCGGCCAAATTTATCCGCCAACCCGCCGCTCACGACGACAAAACAACCGCTGAACAGCGCGCTCAGACTGACGGCAAGCGTGAGCGTTTCAAGCGAGATATCAATACTGCTTTTGACGACCGGCACGACGTTAATCACCGACTGGGCAAATAGCCAGAAGGTCAGGACGCTTAATACAATTCCCGCTAGCAGGCGGTCGGTGCCGACGTACGGCGCGGCATTTATCGAAACGCTACTCATGGCTCGCCCTCTTTCACATGGCGCTAGGCGCGCAGATAGTGTTCGGTGAGGCCACACCACAACGCGGCACCGGTGAGCAGGATTTTGTCGTTAAAATCGTAACCCGGGTTGTGTACCATGCAGCGGTCCGGCTCATCGCCCGCCCCGATGGTGAAGTAGGCGCCTCGTGGATTTTTCTCGAGCATAAAGGCGAAATCTTCGCTGCCCATAAACGGTGAAACGGTACCTACCGCCTCTTCGCCAAATAATGTCGTCGCGACCTGGCGCACCATCGCATTGGCGAGAGGGTCGTTTTTCAACACCGGGCTACCGTTGACATGGGTGAGCGTGGCGCTCGCGTTGAAGCTTTCGGCCTGGGATATGGCGATAGCATGAATGCGTTGCAGTACGGTTTGACGAACCTGCTCATTGAGCGTACGCACCGTCAGCTTCATCAGCACTTTGTCGTTAATGATATTCGGCGCATGACCCGCCTGAATGCTGCCCACGGTGACCACTGCCGGGTCGAACGGGCTGATATTGCGCGAGACAATAGTTTGTAGCGCCAGCGTGATATGACAAGCCACAACGGTTGCATCGACCGTATGCTCCGGTACCGCACCATGTCCGCCTACGCCCTGTACCTCAATGTGTAGCGTGTCCGAAGAGGCCATCATCGCGCCATCACGCAGGCCAATTCGTCCGAGCTTTTGCCCCGGCATATTGTGCAGGCCAAAGATCTGGTCGCAGGGGAATTTATCAAACAAGCCGTCTTCCAGCATCACCCGACCGCCGTACAGCAACTCTTCTGCCGGTTGAAAAATCAGGTGTAGCGTGCCGTTAAACTGTCGGGTTCGCGCCAGATATTCCGCGGCATACAGCAGCGTTGTCGTGTGACCATCATGGCCGCAGCCGTGGAAGCGGCCATCGGTTTGGCTGGCCCACGCTTTACCGCTATTCTCTTGCATCGGCAATGCATCCATATCAGCACGAAGCCCCAACCTTTTCTTGCCGTCGCCCACTTTGAGCGTCGCCACCACACCGGTTCCCGCCAGGCCATAATCGACCTCATATCCCCACTCTTTGAGCAACGTCGCCACCTGCTGACTGGTGCGATGTTCCTCAAAACCGATTTCCGGCTGCTGATGAAACTGGCGACGGAGTGCGGTAAAACGCGCTTCCTGGGTCTGTAATGCTTCAACGATAGGATGTGTCATTTTTGTTATCCCTTTATTGCTTCACAGTGATAACGTCGAGTTTATGTCGCCCACCTGGCTTTAAAATGCAGATTTTTGTTTTATATTGACGAATAATGAAGTGACTATTTTTCATACTGTTTGGTTATGACAAAAATCACCTGTTGTTTTTTGTCTATAGGGGACGTACCACCATGACGCAGCACGCCAACGACTTCGCCATAGAAGTGAGCGATATTCGTCATCTGACGCTGGAGGAACCGCAGCGTCTGACGCTGCTGTGGTTATTGCAGGGGCACGTAGAGTTGCAAACCTCCGAGAGCACGGCGGTTCTGTCGGAAGGTGATGTCGCTATCATTAACCCAGGCCAGCGTGAGCACCTGCACAGCGCGCAGGCCAACACGGTCATGATATTGCGCATTGCGAGTCATTGGTTAACCCGACTGGATGCCCACTTTTTTGCATTTGACTATCGAGTGGCCCCGCCCTCATCTCACGGGCTGGCACATGACGGAAAACTGCGGGCGCTGATGCGTCAACTGCTGGTCACTCACCTGCTAAACCATGAAACGCAGTCACGACTGGAAGCTAACCGCTGGCTCGGTGAAATGGCATTGCTGCTGGCAACACATTTCCAACACCCTTCGACACAGAGCGTGCCGTATAGCGACGCAGATTGGAGTCAGCGGATCCGTCAGGTGGTAACGCGCATCGAGTCCCGGTACCACGAGCGGGTATCGCTTGCGGAAATAGCTCGTGCGGAGCGGGTTTCGGAAGCGTGGCTTTCCCGGCTGTTTCACAAAGAAGTCGGCGTGAGTTTTATGCAATACATTACGGCGCTGCGTTTAAAAAAAGCGGAAGAGCAGTTACTCGGCAGTACGCATTCCCTGCAACGTATTGCGCAGGAACAGGGCTTTGCCAGCGCACGTGTGATGAGCGATCTATTCAAGCGCCGTCATGGTATGACGCCTCGCCAGTACCGCTTGCGTCCCGCAACCGCAGGAAAACGCACCCGCCATCCTGAACCTATTTCTGATGATCGCCACCCGGTATCCGCTGAAATTCTCTACACGCTGCTTAATCGTGCTGAAAAACTCGATTGGGAGGAAACTTCTCAGCCCCTGCACTGTTCGCCGCTGCGGGAAATCGCCTTGCACCAACCCTTGCGCCGCCGCACCGCGTTGCGTCAAATCCCCGTGGTCATCACCTTGCGTGAAATTGACGATTTGCTGCGCGATGACGTGCGCCGTTCTCTGGAAGCGCTGCATGCGCAGATCCCTATCGACGGAATTGATATTCACGAGCCCTTCTTAAGCAGCCGATTGTTTAGCGAAGGTTGGGATTCTCCACTTACCACTGAGTGCGCCTGTTGGTATCCGCTGCAACAGGTATTCACCTTTCTTGCTCGAATGGGCTGGCGGGTTTTACTGCACACCAGCATGACGACTCGCCCGGATCTGCTGCGACAATTTTTGCGGCTGAGCGCTCAGCACTTTCCCGCCGCAACGCTTGCAAGCTGGCACTTTGTCTGGCATTGGTCGCCGCAGGCAAGCGTTGCTTCGCGGGAGAAAATCTGGCATCAGCAAAAAGCCATTATTCATGGCGCGTCGCCCGATTCGTTGCTGGGCATCTGGCATCGGTTCTCCGCGTCGCTTGAGGCAACGGCAGACGATCCTATTTTTCAATCTGCACCGCTCAAAGAGGCCGATTTTCTGGCCTGCTCCGCGAATGCCAATGAATGCCTGCAGACGCAGCCGCTTGACCGCGTTCGGCTGGCGGCGACGGAGGATTACCCGGTCGAGAAAGTGGGTCAGATCCAGCGCGCACTGCGTCAACACCATCTTTCACTGCCTGTTTGGTTGCTGTCGTGGAACACCCTGACCGGTAGCACTCGCCGCACTAACGGGGATTTTTTCCGCGGCGCGCTGCTTATCAATACGCTTTTGGGCGTGGCCGATCAGGTTGCGCTGACCAGTTTCTGGTTGAACTCAAGCCTACAGGGCGAGGTCCGCAGTAACGGCACCTTTGATACCACAAGCTTGGCCTTGCTTTACCACCACGAATTGCCCCGGCCAATTTACTGGGTGCTGTGGTTCTGGCAGCGCTTAAAAGGGGACGTGGTGGTCAACGATAAGCAGACCTTACTGCTCCACCATCGCGGACGTTATCAGTTGCTGTTGCGTAATCCGGTGGTATTCAACCCATGGCTTTCCAGCGAAGAGACCTTTATTCAGCGTTTTCGTCAGTCTTGTCCGCTCGAACTTGTCGGGTTACGCGGACGCTGGAAAATAAAACGCCTCCAGTTTGACCAGCATCACGGCGCGATATTTCCCCGTCTGGAGGCGATTGAAAGTAGCAGCGGCCCAGACGAAGAGACCTGGACATGGCTGGCCCACACAACGCGCCCCGCTCTTAGCGTCCGGGAAGTCGATATGACGGAAAACTGGCAGGTACTTGATGCTCTGGAGAGCAATGGGCTGGTTTTATATGAGTTAACCCCACTGAATTGATGACTTTTACAGCGGTTGGCCGCAGACATTTGTACCTGATAGCCGTAAGTGCGATACACTTTGCAGATCAATCGAAAATATAACGAAACTATGCGCCTGAACTTGTCATCATTTCTGGCGGCGCTGGGGTTACTTTGCGGTCAGGCCTTTGCCGCACCGCAACCGCTCGCCCCACCCCGTGCCGACATTCGCGACAGCGGCTTTGTCTACTGTGTTAGTGGGCAGGTCAACACTTTTAACCCGCAGAAAGCGGGCAGCGGGCTGATTGTCGATACCCTGGCGGCTCAGCTTTATGACCGCCTGCTCGACGTCGACCCGTATACCTATCGTCTGGTGCCAGAGCTGGCAGAAAGCTGGGAGGTGCTGGACAACGGCGCAACCTACCGCTTCCACCTGCGCAATAACGTGAAGTTCCAGACCACCCGCTGGTTTACGCCGACGCGCGCCTTAAATGCTGACGATGTGGTATTCACTTTTGAGCGCATTTTCGACCGCAATCACCCCTGGCACAACGTCAACGGTGGCGCGTTCCCGTATTTTGACAGTCTGCAATTTGCCGATAGCGTTCAGAGCGTACGCAAACTTGATAGCCACACGGTTGAATTTCGTCTGACCCGTCCGGATGCGTCGTTCCTTTGGCATCTGGCAACGCACTATGCTTCAGTGATGTCAGCCGAATACGCCGACAAGCTGGCGAAAGAAGATCACCAGGAATTGCTCGACCGTCAGCCGGTTGGCACCGGGCCGTTCCAGCTTGACGAATACCAGTCCGGGCAGTACATCCGCCTGCAGCGTCACGAGAAATTCTGGCGCGGCACCCCACTGATGCCACAAGTGGTGGTCGATTTGGGTTCTGGCGGCACCGGACGTTTATCGAAACTCCTCACCGGTGAATGTGACGTTCTTGCCTGGCCTGCGGCCAGCCAGCTGACTATTCTGCGCGACGATCCGCGTCTGCGTCTGACGCTGCGTCCTGGAATGAACATCGCTTATCTGGCATTTAATACCGATAAGCCGCCGTTAAATAATCCCGAAGTCCGTCATGCGTTGTCTTTGGCTATCAATAACCAACGTCTCATGCAGTCGATTTATTACGGTACTGCGGAGACCGCCGCCTCTATTTTGCCTCGCGCCTCCTGGGCATACGATAACGAAGCTAAAATTACTGAATACAATCCGAAAGAAGCCCGCCGCCGGTTACAGGAACTGGGGCTCAGCAAGCTCACGTTGCGTCTTTGGGTGCCAACCAGTTCTCAAGCCTGGAACCCAAGCCCACTGAAAACCGCCGAGCTTATCCAGGCGGATATGGCGCAGATTGGCGTGAAAGTGATTATTGTGCCGGTCGAAGGTCGCTTCCAGGAAGCGCGGTTAATGGACATGAACCACGATCTGACGCTCTCCGGCTGGGCCACCGACAGTAACGACCCGGACAGCTTCTTCCGGCCATTACTCAGCTGTGCTGCGATTAACTCACAGACCAACTTTGCGCATTGGTGTAATCGCGAATTTGATGACGTATTAAGAAAGGCGCTGGACTCGCAGCAACTGGCCTCACGCATTGATGCCTACGATGAAGCCCAGCAGATCCTGGCACGTGAACTGCCGATCCTGCCGTTGGCCTCTTCGCTGCGTTTGCAGGCATATCGTTACGATATGAAGGGGCTGGTGTTGAGCCCATTTGGCAACACGTCATTCGCCGGGGTATCACGGGAAAAAGAAGAGAACAAGGTGCAGAAGCCATGATTATTTTCACCCTTCGTCGCTTGTTACTGCTGATGGTCACCCTCTTTTTTCTGACGGTGGTGGGTTTTTGCCTAAGCTACTTTACCCCGCACGCGCCGTTACAGGGTGCCTCGCTTTGGAATGCGTGGGCATTCTGGTTTGACAGCGTCATGCACTGGGATTTTGGTGTTTCAAGCATTAATGGTCAGCCGATTTCAGAACAGCTTCGCCAGGTCTTTCCAGCCACCATGGAGCTGTGCATCCTCGCTTTTGGTCTGGCGCTGTTAGTCGGCATTCCGGTCGGTATGCTGGCGGGGATCACCAACAATAAGTGGCAGGATAAGGTCATTAGCTTCTTTGCCCTTCTCGGCTTCTCAATTCCGGTGTTTTGGCTGGCACTGCTGCTGACGCTGTTCTTCTCACTGACGCTCGGCTGGCTCCCGGTTTCCGGGCGCTTTGATTTACTGTATGAAGTCAAAAACGTGACCGGTTTTGCGCTCATTGACGCCTGGTTGTCTGACTCGCCGTGGCGTCACGAGATGATCATAAGCGCCCTGCGCCATATCGTGTTGCCGGTGCTGACGCTGGCCGTCGCGCCAACCACCGAAGTGGTACGCCTGATGCGTATCAGTACGATCGCCATTTATGACACTAACTACGTGAAAGCCGCCGCCACTCGCGGGGTTTCGCGGCTGACCATATTGCGTCGTCACGTCCTGCACAACGCACTGCCGCCGGTCATCCCTCGCCTTGGGCTACAATTTTCCACCATGCTGACGCTGGCGATGATCACTGAAATGGTCTTTAACTGGCCGGGGCTGGGGCGTTGGATGATTAACGCCATTCGTCAGCAAGACTACGCCGCAATATCGGCGGGCGTGATGGTGATTGGTGCCCTGGTGATTATTATTAATGTGATCTCCGATATTTTGGGTGCGATGGCTAACCCGCTGAAACATAAGGAATGGTATGCCTTACGATAGCGTCTACCTCGAGAAGCGCCCGCCAGGTGCTCTGCGAACCGTGTGGCGTAAATTCTACGGCGACACCGTCGCAATGGTCGGTTTTTATGGCTGTATCGGGCTAGTGCTGCTGTGCGTGTTCGGTGCATGGTTCTCCCCGTACGGCATCGATCAACAGTTCCTCGGTTATCAATTGCTGCCGCCGTCGTGGTCACGTTACGGTGAAGTCTCCTTCTTCCTCGGTACCGATGATTTAGGGCGCGATGTGTTAAGTCGCCTGCTGAGCGGCGCGGCACCGACCGTCGGTGGCGCATTTGTCGTCACGCTGGCAGCGAGCGTATTTGGTCTGGTTCTGGGTGCTTTCGCCGGTTCAACTCGCGGCCTGCGTTCAGCGATGCTCAACCATATCCTCGATACTCTGTTGTCGATTCCGTCACTGCTGCTGGCGATTATCGTGGTGGCGTTTGCCGGACCACATCTGTCTCATGCGATGTTTGCCGTTTGGTTGGCTCTTCTGCCACGTATGGTGCGCTCGATCTACAGCATGGTTCACGATGAGCTTGAGCGGGACTATGTCATTGCCGCCCGTCTCGACGGCGCAACCACCTTAAACATTTTGTGGTTCGCTATTCTGCCTAATATCGCCGCCGGGCTGGTGACTGAGATCACTCGCGCTTTGTCGATGGCCATTCTTGATATTGCTGCGCTGGGTTTTCTCGATTTGGGCGCGCAGTTACCGTCGCCGGAATGGGGAGCGATGCTGGGCGATGCGCTGGAATTAATTTATGTGGCACCGTGGACCGTCATGTTGCCGGGCGCGGCCATTATGGTGAGCGTCCTGCTGGTTAACCTGCTGGGCGACGGTATTCGTCGTGCCATTAACGCGGGAGTGGAATAATGCCGTTACTGGATATTCGCAACTTAACCATCGAGTTTAAGACCAGCGAAGGCTGGGTGAAGGCCGTTGACCGCGTTAGTATGACGCTGGCCGAAGGCGAGATTCGTGGTCTGGTCGGTGAATCCGGCTCAGGCAAAAGCCTGATTGCGAAAGCGATTTGTGGCGTCACCAAAGATAACTGGCGCGTCACCGCTGACCGTATGCGTTTTGACGATATCGACCTGCTGCGCCTGTCTAATCGCGAGCGCCGCCGCCTGGTCGGACACAACGTGTCGATGATTTTCCAGGAGCCTCAGTCGTGTCTTGATCCGTCCGAACGTGTCGGTGAACAGCTCATGCAGAACATCCCTGGTTGGACCTTCAAAGGCCGCTGGTGGCAGCGATTTGGCTGGCGTAAGCGTCGGGCCATCGAGCTTTTGCACCGAGTCGGCATTAAAGATCATAAAGACGCGATGCGCAGCTTTCCGTATGAGCTGACCGAGGGTGAGTGTCAGAAAGTGATGATCGCCATCGCCATCGCCAATCAGCCGCGTCTGTTGATAGCCGATGAGCCGACCAACGCCATGGAACCGACCACGCAGGCGCAGATTTTCCGTCTGTTGACCGGTCTTAACCAGAACAACAACACCACCATCCTGCTGATTTCTCATGATTTGCAGATGCTGACCCATTGGGCTGACAAAATTAACGTGATGTATTGTGGGCAGACGGTAGAGAGCGCTCTCAGCGAAGAACTGGTGTCTGTGCCGCATCATCCATATACCCAGGCATTAATTCGCGCGATCCCCGATTTTGGCCGTTCAATGCCGCATAAAAGCCGCCTGAATACCCTCTCCGGCGCAATCCCGCTGCTGGAGCAACTGCCAATGGGCTGTCGTTTGGGGCCCCGTTGCCCTTACGCCCAGCGAAAATGTATTGAAACCCCGCGCCTGACGGGAGCGAAGAATCACCTGTTCGCCTGTCATTTCCCGCTCAATATGGAGAAAGAGTGACATGGTCGAAACCTTGCTTGAAGTCCGCAATCTGAGTAAGACCTTTCGCTACCGCACCGGATGGTTCCATCGGCAAACATTGCAGGCGGTAAAACCGCTGAGCTTTACCCTGCGCGAAAAACAGACGCTGGCGATTATTGGTGAAAATGGTTCGGGTAAATCTACGCTGGCGAAAATGCTGGCGGGGATGGTGGAACCCACCACCGGCGAGCTGCTGATTGACGACCATCCGCTGGAGTATGGCGATTACTCGTTCCGTAGCCAGCGTATCCGCATGATCTTTCAGGACCCGAGTACCTCGCTAAACCCGCGCCAACGTATTTCGCAGATCCTCGATTTCCCGCTGCGCTTGAATACCGACCTTGAAGCGGAAGACCGGCGCAAACAAATTATCGACACGCTGCGTCTGGTCGGCCTGCTGCCGGATCACGTGAGTTATTATCCGCATATGCTGGCACCGGGGCAGAAACAGCGTCTGGGGCTGGCGCGCGCTCTGATTTTACGCCCTAAAGTGATTATCTGTGATGAGGCTTTGGCCTCGCTGGATATGTCGATGCGTTCGCAACTCGTTAACCTGATGCTGGAGTTACAAGAGAAACAAGGTATCTCGTATATCTATGTCACACAGCATTTAGGGATGATGAAACATATCAGTGACCAGGTGCTGGTGATGCATCAGGGTGAAGTGGTGGAACGCGGCAGTACCGCCGATGTTCTGGCCTCCCCGCTGCACGATTTAACCAAACGTTTGATTGCAGGCCACTTTGGTGAAGCCCTCACCGCCGATGCCTGGCGTAAAGACCGCTGATCAACCACGTTTTACGCAGGCCTGCGTTTTGGCAGGCTGCCATAACCATGACGAGAAGGATGAATAGCGATGGGTTTTCTTTCCGGTAAGCGCATTCTGATTACTGGCGTGGCCAGCAAACTGTCTATCGCCTACGGTATCGCTCAGGCGATGCACCGTGAAGGGGCTGAACTGGCGTTCACCTATCAGAACGACAAATTGAAAGGCCGCGTGGAAGAGTTTGCCGCCGCACTGGATTCCAGCATTGTCCTGCCATGCGATGTGGCTGAAGATGCTGGCATCGAATCTCTGTTTATCGACTTAGCCAAAGTCTGGCCGAAATTTGACGGTTTCGTCCACTCGATTGGTTTTGCTCCAGCCGATCAGTTAGACGGCGATTATGTGAATGCCGTGACGCGCGAAGGCTTTAAAATCGCACACGACATTAGCGCCTATAGTTTTGTCGCCATGGCAAAATCCTGTCGCAGTATGCTAAACCCAGACTCTGCCCTGTTGACCCTGTCTTACCTGGGCGCAGAGCGCGCCATCCCTAACTACAACGTCATGGGTCTGGCAAAAGCCTCTTTGGAAGCAAACGTGCGATATATGGCGAATGCTATGGGCCCGGAAGGGATCCGCGTAAACGCCATCTCTGCGGGCCCGATCCGTACGCTGGCCGCCTCCGGTATCAAAGATTTCCGCAAAATGCTCGCGCATTGCGAAGCGGTGACGCCAATCCGTCGCACGGTGACGATTGAAGATGTGGGCAATTCCGCGGCTTTCTTGTGCTCCAACTTGTCTGCCGGTATTACCGGTGAGATTGTGCACGTTGACGGCGGTTTCAGCATTGCGGCAATGAACGAGCTTGAGTTGAAGATGCATAGAGCAGAGTGATTCCCGGCGGCGCTACAGGTTAGGTAGCCCGGGCAAGGCGTTTACGCCGCCCCCGGGAGTGGCACCTATGCCTCCCAGTCTCACTCACCTTCCCCCCTTGTTATTCCTGTAAGTTATTAATTATCACCGAACAATATTTTCTCCCTCGTCACGCATGCGCCAGGATACTTACTTATAACGATCCGGCAACATCACTTTTGAAGCGGCTGGCTCGCCACCTTCAAATCAAGGAACACCCATGGAGCCACGCCAGGTTTCCGGCAAAAACCACTGGTATCACGAAACCCAGTCGAGAACTCAACATAGCGATGTGATGCCGCTGGTTCCCGAGGCCGCGTACGTAGACGACCGATTTTTACTGGATCTGACATTGCCTGATGCACTGCTGAGCGCGAGCCAGACGTGGTTGCGTGCCGCGCGACGGCTGGCTAACACGCTGTTCCCTAATACCGTCACCACCAATCGACTGCACACTTTCAGCGCATATGACAGACTCAGCACGGCGTTAACGGTCGCGCAGGTTTCAGGCGTACAGCGTTTATGTAATCACTATGCTGCTCGACTGGCGCCACTGCCCGGCCCGGACTCTTCGCGCGAGAGCAATCACCGACTGGCACAAATCACCCAGTATGCTCGTCAGTTGGCAAGCTCGCCGTCAATTATCACGCCACGCGCTCGCCAGCAGCTTGATGATGTTGGGCTGACTCTGCACGATATTATTACGATTAATCAGGTCGTTGGCTTTGTCGGTTTTCAGGCGCGCATTATCGCCCTATTCCAGGCGCATCTGGGTTTCCCGGTGCGCTGGATCCCCGGTATGCCGGTGCAGGAAGATGCGGACGCGGAGCTCTTTAGCCATGACGGATCGCACTGGCGTACCGATCTCAACGGCATTGAGCCCCATCAGGCGAATACGCCTCAGGGCGAAGCGTTGAATCGCTGGCAACACATCCCTGAACTTGAGGCGCTCGCCCCGGTGCTGGCACAGGAAGACGCGCTATTAAACGGCCTGGGTGAACTTATCGACACTCTCTCCTTTGCTCACCCACTGCAGCCGCTGTCTTCGCTTATCCCAGCGCGGATAAATGGAAGTGTTAGCTGTTTTAATTACTACAGTACTCAGTGGCAAGGCGCGAGCGGTCTGCCAGAAGCCGTACGCAACGGCGAACGCGCGCTGCAAGCCTGGAGCCATCACTATCCCTGCGAGCGTGTGGTGGCTCAGGCAACACAGTTGCTGACCCGCGCACCAGACCGCTTTAGCGCCGCACAGCTTGCACCGCTGATGGAGCACGGGTTATCGACGCCAGATGCGGTGACTTTACTGGCCTGGAGCGCGTTAAGCGGCTGGCTAAATCGACTGCGCATCGCGCTCGGTTGCGGGCAACAAGTTACGTAAAAGGGTGAAACAGCGCTTGCTGCCACCCCTCGATTCGCGTAACAATGTCAGCCGCTCTTTTGGCCACGAAAATAGAACATTATGCTTCAGGATAACCCGCTGCTCGCGCAGCTAAAACAGCAACTTCATTCCCAAACGCCACGTGCAGAAGGGGTCGTTAAAGCCACGGAAAAAGGTTTCGGTTTCCTCGAAGTCGATGCACAAAAAAGCTACTTTATTCCGCCGCCGCAGATGAAAAAAGTGATGCACGGCGACCGCATTATTGCCGTAATCCATTCTGAAAAAGAAAAAGAGAGCGCTGAGCCAGAAGAACTGGTTGAACCGTTCCTGACCCGTTTTGTTGGCAGAGTCCATCGCAAAGATGACAGGCTGTCTATCGTGCCCGATCATCCTCTGCTTAAGGATGCGATTCCTTGCCGCGCTGACCGCGATGTCACGCACGATTTTAAAGAGGGTGACTGGGCCGTTGCGCAAATGCGCCGTCATCCGCTGAAAGGCGATCGGACGTTCTACGCCGAACTGACAAAATTCATCACCTATGGTGAAGATCACTTCGTGCCATGGTGGGTCACCCTCGCCCGTCATAATCTTGAAAAAGAAGCACCAGACGGCGTGGCGACCGAGATGCAGGACGAAGGCATTGAGCGTCGCGATCTTACCGCGCTTGATTTTGTCACCATCGATAGCGCCAGCACCGAAGATATGGACGATGCGCTGTTTGTTGAAGAATCAACCGACGGCAAACTGCTGCTGACCGTGGCGATTGCGGATCCTACCGCGTGGATCGTCGAAGGCAGCAAGCTCGATGATGCAGCCAAAATTCGTTCCTTCACCAACTATCTGCCGGGCTTCAATATTCCAATGCTGCCGCGCGAGCTGTCCGACGACCTGTGCTCTCTGCGTGCCAACGTGGTTCGCCCGGTACTCGCTTGTCGTATGACGCTGTCTGCTGACGGTACGATTGAAGACAATATCGAATTCTTCGCCGCCAACATTGAGTCCAAAGCCAAACTGGCCTACGACGACGTCTCGGGCTGGCTGGAAAACAGCGGCAACTGGCAGCCACCAAGTGACGCAATTGCGCATCAGATTACGCTGCTGGAACGCGTCTGCAAGCTGCGTAGCGAATGGCGTAAAACTCATGCGCTGGTGTTTAAAGACCGTCCGGACTACCGCTTCGTGCTGGGCGAGAAAGGCGAAGTGCTGGACATTGTTGCCGAACCACGTCGCATTGCTAACCGCATCGTGGAAGAGTCCATGATCGCCGCCAACATCTGCGCCGCACGCGTGCTGCGTGATAAGCTCGGTTTTGGCATTTATAACGTGCACACGGGCTTCGCGCCAGACAACACCGAAGCGCTGGCTGCGTTACTGAAAAACCATGACGTTCACGTTGATCCGGTTGAAGTCCTGACGCTGGATGGTTTCTGTAAACTTCGTCGCGAACTGGATGCTCAACCAACCGGATTCCTCGACAGTCGTATTCGTCGTTTCCAGTCGTTTGCCGAAATCAGCGTCGAGCCGGGCCCGCACTTTGGCTTAGGTCTGGAAGCTTACGCAACCTGGACCTCGCCTATCCGTAAATACGGTGACATGGTCAACCATCGTCTGCTGAAAGCCATCATCAAAGGCGAAACCGCTGCACGTCCGCAAGATGATATCACCGTACAGATGGCCGAACGTCGTCGTCTGAACCGTATGGCTGAACGCGATGTCGCTGATTGGCTGTACGCACGCTACCTCAGCCCGCAGGCGGGTACTGAGACACGTTTTGCCGCCGAGATTATCGACGTCAGCCGTGGCGGGATGCGCGTACGTCTGGTTGATAACGGCGCGGTTGCCTTTATTCCGGCACCGTTCCTGCACGCCGTGCGTGACGAGATGGTTTGCAGCCAGGAAAACGGCACCGTGCAGATCAAAGGTGAAGTGGCCTATAAAGTTACCGATGTCATTGATGTCACCATCGCGGAAGTCCGTATGGAAACCCGCAGCGTGATCGCACGCCCGGCCGCGTAAGTACAGCGTTTCCCCTGTAACCCGGGCGAGGTATTTTGCGCCGACCCCGGGTGATCAACACCACATCTCCTCTCTTTTTCCCTGCGAAATTTCGAAAACCGTTCACACTAAATACTGTGATTGGGTTTTCGGGCAAATGCTAACGCGGATGAACCAGGGAGCGTTGATGACAAAATCTTTAGCACAAAACCTTCTTGATCCAAATTCAGGCGAAACCAGTCTTTTCTGGCGCTTATCCCGCGATAATCCAACATTACATTTAAGCGTAGATCCTGACACTCAAGCAGAGTTAACCGTCACTCTCAGTCAGGAAAATACTCAACGCATCCATGCCATGACCGTGACAACATCAAGTGTGGCGGTCAATATTCCACTCAACGGCCACGACGTCCCCGTGCATCTCATCGGTCGCAAGGTTAGCGGTACCGAATGGGCCGGAACCGCCTCCTCCTGGTTTGATACCTCCTCCGTCGCTCGCGATCTCTTGCAAGGGCTGCTTTTTGCTGAGCAGGTGGTATCAGAAGCCAATGCGGTGATTGTTATTCTCGATCGTGACGGCAAGATCCAACGTTTCAATCGGTTATGCGAAGAATATACCGGACTCAAAGAGCAAGACGTGATTGGTAAAACCGCGTTTGAGCTGTTTATGACCGCCCCGGAAGCCGCCGCCGCCCGGCAGAACGTCAGCCGTTTTTTCAGCAACGGTGGCCCCTATGAGGTCGAGCGCTGGATAAAAACGCGTAAAGGCCCGCGCCTGTTTTTATTTCGCAACCGCTTTGTACACAGTGGCAGCGGCAGAAACGAGATTTTCCTGATCTGTTCCGGCACGGACATTACCGAGGAACGGCGCGCCCAGGAACGGCTCAGGGTGTTGGCAAATACTGACACCATTACCGGTCTACCTAACCGTCATGCGATTAATGAGTTGATTGGCGAGGCACTTCTCAGTCGTGGGCCCGAGGAACAAATTGGTCTGGTCTATTTCGACCTGGATAATTTTAAGAAGGTTAACGACGCCTACGGTCATGTTTTTGGCGACCAACTCCTGCAATCCGTCGCGCTTTCGATTTTAAGCTGCCTGGAAGAAGATCAGACGCTGGCACGGCTCGGCGGTGACGAGTTTATCGTTTTGGCAACCGACACCTCGCAGAGCGCGCTGGAAGCGATGGCATCACGCGTACTCACGCGTCTGCGTGACCCCTTCCGAATCGGTCTGATTGAAGTCTACAGCGGCTGCTCGTTAGGTATCTCAATTGCGCCGCAGCACGGCGAAGACAGGGAAAGTTTGATCCGCAATGCGGATACGGCGATGTATACAGCCAAAGAAAATGGTCGCGGACGTTTTAGTCTCTTCACACCGGAGATGAATCAACGGGTGTTTGAGTATTTGTGGCTTGATACCAACCTGCGCAAGGCGCTGCAAAGCGATCAACTGGTGATTTATTATCAGCCCAAGGTCTCGCTGGATGGCGAAGTGCGCAGCCTGGAAGCTTTAGTACGCTGGAACTCCCCCGAGCGAGGGCTTATCCCACCGATGGATTTTATTTCATACGCCGAGGAGTCCGGATTGATTGTGCCGCTCGGACGTTGGGTGATGCTGGATACCATTCGGCAGGTTGCCCTATGGCGGGATAAAGGCATTCACCTGCGCGTGGCGGTTAACGTATCCGCCCGTCAATTGGTCGATCAATCCATCTTTTGTGACCTGCGCCAGGCGCTTAGAGAGCAAGGTTTTGAGCAATGCCCAATCGATATTGAACTGACTGAAAGCTGTTTAATTGATAACGCCGATCAGGCGCTGACGGTTATACAGCAGTTTCGTGAGCTTGGCGCACAGATCCATCTGGATGACTTTGGCACCGGTTACTCCTCGCTATCGCAGCTCACTCGCTTCCCTATCGACACCATCAAGCTCGACCATTTTTTTGTCCAGCGGGTTCACGATCAGTCGGTCTCACAGTCGCTGGTTCTCGCCATTATCGCCGTGGCCAGAGCGCTGAATTTGCATATTGTGGCCGAGGGCGTTGAGGATGCTGACGACGATGCGTTTCTCACCCAACACGGTGTGGATGAACGTCAGGGCTACCTTTTTGCACATCCAATGCCTGCCGCATTGCTTGAACGCTGGCTGGATGCGCGTTCACGGTTATAAGGTAAGCCGTTTTTTTCACTTCTCTTTTGTCAGTAAATTTTGCATCATTGATTTAAATCGAATTTATCAACAGGATCCCACTATGTCCGAGCTCGATGCGCGCCAGGTTGCCCAACGTATTGATACCGTACTCGATATTCTGGTCGGCGGTGACACTCATTCCGCCATCAATAACCTGGAAATACTAAAAGCGGAATTACTGAAGCAGGCTGCCGAAGAACGTGATAATAAAACAGGTCAGCCTAAATCCCCTTGGGAAATCTAACCCTTTCGCCCTGCGAGTGACGCCGCGTCCTCGCACAGAGATATTGATGCATTGATTATGAATTCCCGACAGCAAACCATATTACAATTGGTCATTGATAAAGGCCGAATGAGCGTTACCGAGCTGGCCAAAATGACCGGCGTGTCAGAAGTGACGATTCGTCAGGATTTGAATCTGCTGGAGAAGCAGAGCTACCTGCGCCGTACTCACGGTTTTGCCGTGCCGCTGGACAGCGAAGACGTTGAAACGCGGATGATGAATAATTTCGCCCTTAAGCGTGAGCTGGCGGCGTTTGCCGCTTCGCTGGTGCGTCCCGGTGAAACCGTGTTTATCGAAAACGGCAGCAGCAACGCTCTACTGGCGCGCGAGCTGGCAACCCAGCCGGATGTCACCATTATTACCGTCAGCAGCTATATCGCTCACCTGCTAAAAGAGACGCCAGGGGAAGTTATCCTGCTCGGCGGTATCTATCAAAAGAAAAGCGAAAGCATGGTGGGGCCATTGACCCGCCAGTACATTCAGCAGGTTCATTTTAGCAAAGCGTTTATCGGGATTGATGGCTGGCAGCCGGAGACCGGCTTTACCGGACGTGACATGATGCGTTCCGATATCGTCAATGCGGTGCTGGAAAAAGGGACTGAGGCGATTGTGCTCACCGATAGCTCGAAATTTGGCGCAACTCATCCGTACCCGCTGGGGCCGATGCGCCAATTCAATCGAGTGATTACCGACGACCATCTGGCGACTGAAAAACAACTTCAACTTGAACAAGCTGGGCTGACGGTTAACATCGTCAAACGCCCTTAACGCTTTAGCCCGATGCCCATGCGCATCGGGCCTCTCCTTCCGTTCTCACGCAATAACCCGCCTCGCTATGAGAGTTTTCTGACCCCGGATTTAAGACTTTTTACCTGCCGATTACATCACAAAATCGTAAACTTAATGTTAGCGATATAACAGGAAGTAACTATCACTTGCGTGACTTTTAGCAACAAATTTACAACCTGCGCAACAAGCTTCATGGAGAACACTCAGCCCCGAAGACAGCGGCTATAATTAAAGTGCTTTTTCCATGAATAGAGAATTCAGGAGAAATAAAATGACTTCAATGAACAAAAAAATGACTGCTGCTGTTTTAGCTGTAACGCTGGTAATGTCGCTGAGCGCATGTTCGAACTGGTCCAAACGTGACCGTAATACCGCGTTAGGTGCGGGTGCCGGTGCTATCGGTGGTGCGGTGTTAACAGATGGCAGCACGCTGGGTACGCTGGGCGGTGCCGCTGTCGGTGGGATTATTGGCCACCAGGTTGGCAAATAAGTTTTTTGATGAATATAAGGGCTCCGATGCAAATCGGGGCCCTTATATCATTCATGTGTGGTTCCCGGCGTCTCGTTGCTCTGACGGGCTACCGTCGGTAGGCCGGATAGCCCGGGCGAACGCATGTACGACCGGGGAAGCAAGCCGCTTAACCACCCGCTAATTTCACCTTCATGCCCTTCGCCTCAAGCAGGCTTTTCAACAGATCCCGCTTGTCGCCCTGAATCTCAATCACGCCGTCTTTCAGCGAACCGCCGCAGCCACATTTCTTTTTCAGCTCAGCCGCAAGCTTTGCCAGCGCATCATCATCAAGGTCGATTCCGGTAATCAGGCACACGCCTTTACCTTTACGACCACTGGTCTGGCGCTGGATACGAACGACACCATCGCCCTTTGGTCGCTCTGCGACAATTTTGGGTTCATCAATACGCCCGCTTTCGGTCGAATAGACCAGGCGGCTGTTTGCGTCACTCATTACGCCCCCAGATTCAATGATGTATTAATGTCACGCAGGGTCTGCGCCGGATCGGCAGACTGCGTCACAGGACGGCCAATAACCATATAGTCAACGCCCGCAGCCCGCGCCTGTTCAGGGGTCATGATTCGACGCTGATCGCCGGCTTCACTGCCCGCAGGACGAATCCCCGGCGTAATCAGTTTAAACGCCTGACCGAGCTCTTGCTTAAAACGCACCGCTTCCTGCGCGGAACACACTACGCCATCCAGGCCACAGTTTTTGGTCAATGCCGCCAGTTTCGCTGCATAATCCGCAGGTGACAACGTCACGCCGAGATCGAGTAAATCGCTGGACTCCATACTGGTCAAGACGGTAACCGCAATTAACAGCGGTGCATCCTGACCGAACGGGACCAGCGCTTCGCGTGCCGCCGTCATCATTCTCGCCCCACCAGAAGCATGTACGTTTACCATCCAGACGCCTAACTCTGCTGCGGCCGCTACCGCGTGCGCGGTGGTATTCGGAATATCGTGGAATTTCAGATCCAGGAAGATATCAAAGCCGCGCTGCTGCAGGTCACGTACCAGCTGTGGACCAAATAACGTGAACATCTCTTTGCCGACTTTTAAACGGCAGTCACGCGGGTCAATCCGGTCAACGAAAGCCAATGCCTTATCGCGATTATTATAATCGAGAGCGACAACAACGGGCGAGGAAGTAACGACACGAGAAGAAGATGAAGCAACTGACATGACTGGACCTTCTTATTGATGGGCACGCAGGGTGCGGAAAAGGTAAACGGGCAGCATTCTACCTGCGCGACCCGGCAGGCACAATGCCGGTGTCTGCTGCAGGGAAGAAATGAGAGAGGATTATCACTTAGAGTGATGCTTTACACCGATTACTGACCGTCAAGGCCACGAATAGGTTTAATCGTCGACCACGCACGGCAAGACGGGCAATGCCAGTACATGGTGTAGGCGGTAAAGCCACATTTCTGGCAACGGTAGCGCGGCTTGCTCCGCACCTGTTCACCCACCATATCACGCAGCACCATCAGGCTCTCTTTCGCGCGCCCTTCTTCCGCTTCGTTCAGGTGGTAATCCATCAGCTTGTGGAACACACGCATCGTAGGATGGCGCTGAAGCTGACGCGTGACGTAAGTCTGTGCAACGTCGCTGCCTTTGTTTTGCTCCATTACCTGCGCCAGCATTAATTCCGCGGTCGCACCGGTGTTCTCTTCCACGCAGCGTTGCAGGAAATGCTCCCACTCGGCGGTTCTGTCCAACTGCTGATAGCAGGTTTGCAGCATTTCTAGCGTTTCGCTGACCAGTTCTTTATCCTGGTTAATGACTTTTAGCAGGCTATCCATGGCTTTGGCATAATCACCTTTCGCCATCCAGGCGCGCCCCATCATAATCGAGACGCGGGCGCTGGACGGGTCTGCCGACGCGCCGCGTTTTAGCAGCGACAGCGCCTTATCCAGCTCATCATTGCCCATCTGCTGCAACGCCAGCTCACACCAGAAATGAGCGATTTCGCCGCGGTGCTTATCTTTGCCAAGTTTAACCAGGCGTTCTGCGGTATCAATGGCTTTCTGCCAGTCGCTGGTTGCCTGATAGATTTGCAGTAATTGTTGCAGTGCGCTAATGCGGAATTCAGTTTCATCAACCAGTTGGTTGAACATGTCTTCCGCGCGGTCGTACATGCCAGCGGCCATATAGTCGCGCCCCAGTTGCTGTACCGCCAGCAAACGCTGGTCATAGGTCAACGAGGCGCTTTCCATGAGCGTCTGGTGAATGCGAATAGCCCGGTCTACCTCGCCACGCGAGCGAAACAGGTTCCCCAGCGTCAGGTGAGCTTCCACGGTACCGGTATCCTCTTTGAGCATGTCGAGGAACAGGTCTACCGCTTTATCCTGCTGGTTGCTTAAAAGAAAGTTAACCCCTGCCACGTAATCACGTGACAAGCGGCTCGCTTCGTCCTGTTTGGACTGTTGTGCACTTCTGCGCCCCATATACCAGCCATAAGCAGCGGCGACGGGTAAGAGCAGAAACAACAACTCCAGCATAAATGATTATTCCTTTGCCATTGGGGTCGCCGGCGTTACCGGTGCAACCGTTTCTGGCGCAATTTGATGTTCCAGTCGTTTAATCTTACGTTCCGCACGCAGCAGCGATACGCGCACGCGCAGCCAGAACAACCCGCAGACCAGCCAGCCAATAGCAAAGCCAACGGCAAACAGCACCGCCAACAACGTCGAAATTCTGAACTCACCCTGCGCCAGTAAATAATTGAAGGTCACAAGCTGATCGTTTTGCGCGCCCAGCGTCACTGAGATGACGAAAATCGCTAACACCAATAAAAAAATAAGTAGGTATTTCACATTACTTCCCGTTATGCGGCTTCAGCAGCGTGTATACAGCACCTAGCCTTATAAAATAACATCTTCACCGCGACGACGAAATGGAAAAGCGTGCCGTAAGACAAGGATCTGAGGGTAAGGACGATGAAAATCAACCCTTTCACCTATTTCACGTCGTCGCGCCCTTTTATTTATGTCTCTTTTTCCAGCGGCCCGCAATAACGGCGAACTATCCATAGCGCCAATGTTGCCAGCACCCACGAGATCGTTGTCGAGACCATAAGATCAAGCGGCCAGTGCATACCCAATAACAGACGGCTGCCCATCACCGTGATGGCCCAAACCATAATCACAGCAACCGTCAACACCCGACGCCTCGACCATAACAACCCCGCCGCCAGGAGTGCCCAGGTAGCAGCAAACATGGTGTGCCCGGATGGAAACGCAAAACCAGTCTCTTTTTGCCAATGATGGCGTAAAAACTTAGGAATATCCTGCTGTTGAGATAACTGTTCTTTCACCAGTGCCGCGCGTTCACTGCGTTTTAGAGCGTAAAAATGAGCAACCGGAATTTGCTGGCTATTTTCCAACCAAACAACAAAAGGCCGGGGTTCCTGCACCTGCGCTTTTATCAGCGATTTAACCCCTTGCCCCCCTACGACGGCTGCACTGAGCGCTAACACCAGAATAACCGATGCACGTAAACCGGGCCGTAACAGCCATACACACAAAGCACACAGCAGGATATGCGTGATAATTCCCCACGGTTGCGTCACTGTTTCAGTCACCGCATACAACGCTTTCAACCATGCGCCGCTATGCCCCGGCAACCACTGCCATCCGGTGAGCCAAATCACCAGCGGCATGATAAACAGTATGGCTGCCGCCATGAACGTTCGTCCTGCAATGACGCGCATTTCTCTTCCTTTTTCCATCAATGTCACAACGTTAGCTGAAAATATAATGTCAAAATTGTGCGCTTTACGGGCGGTTGCCCGCGCACCATTAGGTGAAGTAAAGCACGTTGTGGCAAAATAAGGAAAACAGAAAGCGCCGCTGGCGCTGAGATAATCTGGAGAATCACATGCAGCTTAAACGTGTGGCAGAAGCCAAACTGCCAACCCCTTGGGGCGATTTCCTGATGGTGGGCTTTGAAGAACTGGCAACCGGGCACGATCACGTCGCGCTGGTTTTTGGTGATATTACTGGGCAAACGCCCGTGCTGTCTCGTGTTCACTCAGAATGTTTGACCGGTGATGCATTATTTAGCCTGCGCTGCGATTGTGGTTTCCAGCTTGAAGCTGCACTGTCGCATATTGCGGAAGAAGGCCGCGGAATCCTGCTGTATCATCGTCAGGAAGGTCGTAACATCGGCCTGCTGAATAAGATTCGTGCCTATGCGTTACAGGATCAGGGCTACGATACCGTTGAAGCTAACCACCAGCTTGGCTTTGCCGCCGATGAGCGCGACTTCACGCTGTGCGCCGATATGTTCAAACTGCTGGGGGTCGACGCAGTGCGTCTGCTAACCAACAACCCGAAAAAAGTCGAGATTCTGACTGAAGCCGGCATCAACATCACCGAGCGCGTGCCGCTGATTGTGGGACGTAACCCGAAAAATGCCCACTACCTCGATACCAAAGCGGCGAAGATGGGACATCTGCTGAATAAATAATCCTCAGATCGCCGTTTAACTTTAAACGGCGGTTATCCTCTCTCCGTGGTTTTTAGCGCCATTTCTTCATAGCCTTACTGTTGCGGCTCTCTCAAAGGCGTATCTTCACTGTCAGCACCAATGCTTTTTTTAATGTCCAACGCCCTCTGCTTGCAAAGTGCTTCGGTTTTAGCGTAAACGGCACCAGAAGAAATAATGCTCGTTGAATCACATTTATAGTAATCGGTGCCCAGGGGGTGTATTAAAATGATGAATGATAGAACCGATCCTAATAACATAGCGCAAATACCATATGCAACCAACGGTACACTAAATTTTATAATAATAAACTTAGCCAGATTCATTGGCGGTGTGCCTATGGGGAACAGACCACAAATCAGAACAAAATCAGCGACGACAGCCGTGGGTAAGATTAGAAAAAGGGGGATAGCTTTTGGATCAAACGAAACATAATCGGCACTATGAATAAGATCGCTAACATCTTCAATGACGGTCGTATAAATTAAATAAATCATTCCAGTTACAAAGCAAATAATCAATGAAATCCTCAGAGCATCCGTAATAATTTTTATATTCATCACTGACCTGCATTAATCATTGACCATAAATATGGGTTGCTACGTTTGAGATTCCACGCCTGTATCTTATGATGTTCTGCCAGTCCTTTCTTAATACTTTCTATTAATTTTGGCGACAATTGATATGCTTTATCCAAACTATATAAACCATAGGTTATCGCAACCCCTAAAGATACTACAAAAAATATACTTACTGATATGGGAACAATCGAGCTAAAGAACATTGACATTGCCGAACCACCAAATAAATTAACCGCAACCCTGGTTAAAAACAACGAAACAATCGCTTTAGCCACATCCATCGTAATATTACCAATAAACTGCGCAACGTCGTGTGCAGAAGAGAAGATCAACTCAGCGATCCGTACCGCGCCAGCAAAATAAATGCAGAATCGTGTACCACTTATCACCCCCTCGGAAATTCCTGCTTTAGTAATACTAAGCTCAAGTATTTTTAGGTTATTTAAGCTGTAACGTGTTCCATTAATAATGCGCCTCAATGATGGATAGCCGGTCACTTTGATATAAATAGCCCCCTTATGGACATACGAGATAGCTTTAACCCCTAAACTCTTCAGTTTGAATACCAGTTTCCCTGAGTCACGATAACTGATAAGCTTGACAACATTTTTACTTCCAGTAAGAGCATCTTTAATATTTCCCGCATACGTTGTGCCAATATCATAGAAACTATTAACAACTGCATAGGCTTCATCCAAGGTCAGCAATAGAACATGCTCTGTATTTTTGTTGAGAACATCTTCCAGCCCTAACGTATTCAGTAGATAAGGATGTTTGGGTGTTAGCTGGTTAATAGGCACATTGCCACGCAATGAATCACCCAAATATTCATCCCAGGATGAATTTCTTAATTCAGATTTATCAAACTTTCTCATTGGAGAATTACCCCATTCTTGATTGGATTCTTCTTTCCACTAACTGAATCCAGTTGTACCAGCAATACAACAACCTTTTCCAGGCATGAGAATTGTGGTTGAGTAAAGGTTAAACCAGTATCAGGGCAAAGATCAGAATCAGGACTCTGCGATAATGCATTAAATTCGAGACAATTTAAGCTTGTCATTATCACTCCGTTAAATGCATTCACATCCTATATGAATATAAAGAATACATTACTAATTATTATTTAAAAAATAAAACTCAACGCGGATGATATTAACTTAATCACGATGGACTCTCAATCATCATTGCCGAAAACACCAATACAATCTGATAAATCGGGTTGGGAATGAAAAAAAACAATCAGCAACGATATTAAATCTAGAGTATTTATAAGATTGGAAAATAATTTAAGCTTTCATTTCCCGCGTTAACTTTTATTCGAAACTATTTGTTCGATAGTTACATGTAGACAGATCGGTTAATGGCTATTTTTGGTAGAACAACATCGATATATAAAAAATGGGGCCGCGAATACTGATATCCGAGACCCCATCCCGTTATGCACTACACCAGCATATTACGAATCACATAATGCAAAATACCGTCATTCTGGTAATAGGTCAGTTCCGTAGCCGTATCAATCCGACAACGGCACGCCAACGTCAGTTGTTGCCCATCAGGTCGCGTTAACACCACCGGAATAGTCGCCCCCGGTTTGATGTGCTGCAGGTCAGCAACATCAATTCGCTCTTCCCCGGTCAATCGCAGCGTTTTACGATCCTCACCGAACGGAAACTCCAGCGGTAAAATCCCCATGCCGATAAGATTAGAACGGTGAATACGTTCAAACGATTCGGCAATAACCACCCGGACGCCCAACAAGCGCGGTCCCTTCGCGGCCCAGTCACGACTGGAACCCGAGCCATACTCTTTACCCGCAATAATTGCCAGCGGAGTTCTCTGAGCCTGATATCGCATCGCGGCATCATAGATAGACATAATCTCCGTTCCCGGCAGCAAACGTGTCATTCCGCCTTCCACACCGGGGACCATTTCGTTGCGAATACGAATGTTGGCAAAAGTCCCGCGCATCATCACCAGGTGATTACCCCGGCGCGAACCGTAGGAGTTAAAGTCGCGAGTTGCGACACCATTCTCCTGTAGATAGCGCCCTGCCGGACTGTCGGCTTTGATGCTCCCCGCCGGAGAGATGTGGTCGGTGGTGACCGAGTCACCGAGCATCGCCAGCACACGTGCACCATGGATATCCTGCAACGGTTCGGGCGTCACCCCCATCTCGTCAAAGAAAGGTGACAAGCGAATATAGGTAGAATCTTCTTGCCAGTCATAAGTATCAGACGCGGGAACGTTTATCGCCTTCCATTCCGGTGTACCCGCAAACACTGCGGCATACTCTTTATGGAACATATCGGTGGAAACTTGCTGTACGGCATGGGCGATTTCTGCGCTGCTCGGCCAAATGTCGTGTAAATAAACCGGCTGACCGTTGTCATCCAGCCCAAGCGGATCGCGGGTCAGATTGACATTCATATTGCCCGCCAGGGCGTATGCCACCACCAACGGCGGCGAGGCCAGCCAGTTGGTTTTCACCAACGGGTGAATTCGGCCCTCAAAGTTACGGTTACCTGAGAGCACCGCCCCGACCGTCAGGTCACCCTGCTTAATCGCCGTCTCAATCGGTTCCGGTAACGGGCCTGAGTTACCAATACAGGTGGTACATCCATAGCCGACAAGGTTAAAGCCAAGCTTATCCAGATACGGTGTTAACCCGGCGTGGGCCAGATAGTCAGACACAACCTTTGAGCCCGGAGCCAGAGAGGCTTTAACCCACGGTTTCGGCATCAGACCACGTTCGGCGGCTTTTTTAGCCAGTAGCCCTGCGGCCATCAGCACACTTGGGTTAGAGGTATTGGTACACGAGGTAATAGCCGCTATCACCACCGCCCCTTCAGGCAGTGCATGTTGTTGGCCCTCAAGGGTGAACGCGATGGCCGGTTTAACCTGTTTCACCACGTTAAGTTCAAGCTCTGTGGAAGCATTGAACGCCTGAGGCACATCGCCCAATGCCACGCGATCCTGCGGACGCTTAGGCCCGGCGAGGCTGGCTTCGACGTCAGACATATCGAGCGATAATGTCTGGCTGAAAACCGGTTCAGCACCGGTATGACGCCACATTCCCTGCGCTTTGGCGTAGGCTTCCACCAGTGCCACCTGCTCATCGCTGCGCCCACTTAAGCGCATGTAGGAGAGCGTGACATCGTCGAGCGGGAAAAAGCCGCAGGTGGCGCCGTATTCTGGGGCCATGTTGGCGATAGTCGCCCGGTCAGCCAGCGGCAGAGAGTCCAGACCGTCACCATAAAATTCAACAAATTTCCCCACCACGCCAAGCTTTCGCAGCATCTGGGTCACGGTGAGGACCAGATCGGTTGCGGTGATCCCTTCGCTCAATTTTCCGGTTAGCTTAAAACCAACCACGTCAGGTATTAGCATAGAGACCGGCTGTCCCAACATTGCGGCTTCAGCTTCAATCCCGCCCACGCCCCATCCCAACACGCCAAGACCGTTAATCATGGTGGTATGCGAATCGGTCCCCACCAGCGTGTCTGGATAGGCAACCCATTCATTGCCCTGCTGTTCACTCCACACCGCTTTCCCCAGATACTCGAGGTTAACCTGGTGACAAATACCTGTGCCCGGTGGCACGACGCGGAACTGACTGAAGGCCTGCTGGCCCCAGCGTAAGAATGTATATCGTTCGTGGTTTCGCGACATCTCCAGACGAACGTTATCGTCAAATGCTTCGTCATCACCAAAACGATCCACAGTGACTGAGTGGTCAATCACCAGATCTACTGGCGAAAGGGGATTCACTTTATGGGTATCTCCCCCAAGCCGTTTGACGGCTTCGCGCATGGCGGCAAGATCCACCACTGCCGGAACGCCGGTAAAATCCTGCATCAAAACGCGCGCCGGGCGATAGGCTATCTCCCGGTCAGCATGGGCATTTTTAAGCCATCCGGCCAACGCCTGAATATCTTCGGCAGTCACCGAGTCGCCATCTTGCCAGCGCAGTAGATTTTCGAGCAGAACCTTCAGTGATTTTGGTAGGCGGGAGAGGTCTCCCAGAGTGCGGGTAGCAATTGCGAGGCTGTAATAACGGTAAGTTTTATTATCGACCTGGAGCGTATCCTTGCAGGTCTCTCGTAGGGTTAACGACATAGCTCCTCCTTAAATGGCGGGTACAGCAACTCTCCTTAGAGTATGTATAAAAGATAACACACCCAGCGGATATCGCCGGGAAAGGGCTCAGATTGATAAACGCGATCAACACGTTAATAGAAGTTACTACCGTCTGGAATTAATAGCAGGGGAAGATTATATTTCGTTTGAGGGCGGAAAATGAAAGGCGAATAATAACCATGAGGTTACTGTTTCTTATTCTCATCCTGATTGAACAGGTCAATAAAGTCTTTTTGCTCGGGCGTTAAATTCCACTCGTCAGGAACATCAACTTTTTTATTTTTGACCACCGGCGAATGCTTTTCAGCAGGTTGCTTGGGTTTAGTCGGTTTGATACGTTCAGACGTCAACATACTCAGCCCCAGTACGACCACGCCAGGAAAGCAATAATCACCCAGAACAGCGCCGAACCTAGGAACACGCTCAACCAGGCCTTGCGTTTCGCGCGAGTCCCTTTATTTTCTGACGCCATTACCGCCCTCTCGAAATCGATATTACTTATCATTTTCACACCAATCAATTGTTACAACTAATCGTTAATGAGATAAATCCTAAGTAAATTTTAAGCAAAAATCCAGTGGTTTTGCGAATTCCTCGCAGAGATTTATTTATTCTTTTGACGACAGAGGAATATTTGAAGAGAGAAGTTTGCTTAACGTTAAATTTATTTCTACTTTTGCGTCGTTGTTACCAACGGGAACAATTATTAATCAAGAAATTCGCACAATCGAGGGGATTATAGAGGAGATAATTTGCTGGAGATATAAAAGACAAACCGCCTCTGGTGGTAGAGGCGGATAATTCGTAAGGTTATTTTTCTGGCAGCTTAATATCGTTAAACATGGCTTCGATGTCTTCATTTGAGCGCAACGCCACCGCAGTATCGACCACGTCGCGAGTCAGATGTGGGGCGAAGCGTTGAATGAAATCATACATATAGCTGCGCAGGAAGGTACTGCGGCGGAAGCCAATTTTGGTGGTGCTATGGCTGAAAATACCCTCGGCATCCAGTTTTACCAGATCGGGATCGGAGACCGGATCAACCGCCATGCTGGCGATGACCCCTACCCCTAACCCCAGACGAACGTAGGTTTTAATCACATCGGCGTCGGTGGCGGTAAACACGATACGCGGCGTCAGCCCCGCTCGGTTGAAGGCGGTATCAAGCTCAGAACGTCCGGTGAAGCCAAAGGTATAGGTGACCAGCGGATACTGCGCCAGTTCTTCAATAGTGACCGACGTTTTAGATGCCAGCGGGTGCTCAGGCGTCACGACAATGGAACGGTTCCAGTGGTAGCACGGCAGCATCACCAAATCGTCATACAGATGCAGCGCTTCGGTCGCAATGGCGAAGTCGGCATTGCCTTTCGATACCGCTTCAGCAATCTGCGTAGGCGAGCCCTGATGCATATGCAGGGAAACGCGCGGATAGCGCTCGATAAAGCCCTTAATCACGCCAGGAAGCGCATAGCGGGCCTGTGTGTGGGTGGTCGCAACATATAGAGAACCTTTATCCGGCCACGTGTGCTCGCCCGCGACAGATTTAATCGCATCCACTTTGGACAGCACTTCACGGGCAATACGGATAATTTCCTGACCAGCTGGCGTAACCTGCGTCAAATGCTTACCGCTTCGGGCAAAAATCTGGATACCCAGCTCATCCTCCAGCATCCTGACCTGCTTACTGATGCCCGGCTGCGAGGTATACAACCCTTCAGCGGTAGAGGAGACGTTAAGGTTGTGGTTGACCACCTCAACGATATAGCGGAGTTGCTGTAATTTCATGCGGTTGTATCCAGTCTGCACTCGGGAAACGGTTATAAAGACGATTTAATCATAAGAAATGCATCTTCTATAACCACTATATCATTTATAGCAAGTGTGTATAGATGGAAACAAAAAATAATAACCAGGTTATAAAAAAGGGCCGCTTAGCGGCCCTTTGTCAACGTTATCAACGATACGTTATTTTTTAGCTTCAACCCATTTACCGTCAACAAAGAACGCTGACCAGCCCGTTGCTTTACCGTCTTTTTCAGAGGAAACGTACTGTTGTTTGGTTTTACGGCTAAAGCGCACCATCGTTTTATTACCCGCCGGATCCTGCTGTGGCGCGTCGGCCAGATAGCGCAGTTTTTCCGGTAAACGATCGCGGAAGCGGTACAATTCTTCTACCAACGGCGCACGCGTTTCACGAGATTTCGGGAAGGTGTTAGCCGCGAGGAAGACCCCAGCCGCACCATCACGCAGAACGAAATACGCGTCAGATTTCTCGCACGGCAACTCTGGCAGTGGTACCGGATCTTCCTTCGGTGGTGCAACTTCACCACTGCGCAAGATTTTACGGGTGTTCTTGCACTCTTCGTTGGTACACGCCATGTACTTACCAAAACGCCCCATTTTCAGGTGCATTTCAGAACCACATTTTTCGCATTCCACGATAGGACCGTCATAACCCTTGATGCGGAACTCACCTTCTTCGATCTCATAACCGTCGCAGGTCGGGTTATTACCACAAACGTGCAGTTTACGTTTTGGATCGATGAGGTAGCTGTCCATTGCCGTGCCACATTTCTGGCAGCGACGTTTGGCTCGCAGCGCGTTGGTTTCGGCATCATCGCCTTCCAGCACGTTCAGCACTTCGTTTTCCGGCACCAGGTTAATGGTGGTTTTGCAACGTTCTTTCGGGGTCAGCGCATAGCCGGAGCAACCGAGAAACACGCCGGTGCTGGCGGTTCGAATACCCATTTTGCGACCGCAGGTTGGACAGTCGATGCTGGTCAGCACCATCTGGTTTGGCTGCATGCCGCCTTCTTCTGGCGCTTTTTCTGCGGTTTCCAGCTGCTTGGTGAAATCACCAAAGAACAGATCCAGAACCTTCTTCCACTCAGCTTCATGATTCGCCACGCGGTCGAGATGATCTTCCATCTGCGCGGTGAAATCGTAGTTCATCAGCTCGCGGAAGTTCTCTTCCAGACGATCGGTTACGATCTCACCCATTTTTTCAGCATAGAAGCGACGGTTTTCCGTACGTACATAGCCCCTGTCCTGAATGGTCGAGATGATCGACGCATAGGTGGACGGACGGCCAATACCGCGTTTTTCCAACTCTTTAACCAAAGAGGCTTCGCTAAAACGCGCAGGCGGTTTGGTAAAGTGCTGTGCTGGCATCAGTTCAACCAGGGTCAAGCTATCGCCCTGTTTAACCACCGGCAGAACACGGTCTTCATCGCCTTTACGCAGCGCTGGCATCACCTTAGTCCAGCCGTCAAAACGCAGGGTACGACCGCGCGCTTTAAGTTTGAAATCGCCGGCTTTGACGGTCAAGGTGGTGGAATCATACTGCGCTGGTGTCATCTGACAGGCGACAAACTGGCGCCAGATCAGCTGATACAGTTTCTGCGCATCCGCTTCCATATCTTTTAACGACTCAGCCACCACATTCACGTCAGAAGGACGAATCGCTTCGTGCGCTTCCTGTGAGTTTTCTTTGCTGGCGTACTGATTAGCGTTTTCCGGCAGATACTTCTTACCGAAGTTGTCGCCAATGTAATCGCGAACCATGTTCACTGCGTCCTGACTCAGGTTAGTGGAGTCGGTACGCATGTAGGTGATGTAGCCCGCTTCATATAAGCGCTGCGCCATCATCATGGTTTTCTTCACCCCAAAGCTTAGACGCGTACTGGCCGCCTGTTGCAAAGTGGAGGTAATAAATGGTGCGCCAGGCTTGCTGCTGGTTGGCTTGTCTTCGCGTTCAAGAACGCTGTAACCGGCTTTTTCCAGCACGCTGACGGCTGCCATGGTTTCATCACGATTAACCGGACGGAACGGCTTGTCAGCTTTATGCGTTACCTGCAACGCCAGGGCGTCACCGCCCGGAGTGGTGGTGTTCGCGTTCACTTCCCAGAACTCTTCTGGAACAAACGCTTTAATTTCGCGCTCACGCTCAACCACCAAACGAACAGCCACAGACTGCACGCGGCCTGCGGATAAACCGCGGGCAATTTTTTTCCACAACAGTGGAGAAACCATGTAACCCACTACGCGGTCCATAAAGCGACGCGCCTGCTGAGCGTTTACACGGTCAATATTCAGTTCACCCGGCTTCTCAAAAGCCTGCTGAATTGCATTCTTGGTTATTTCGTTAAACACCACGCGGCTATAGCGCGACTCATCACCACCGATCACTTCCCGCAGGTGCCATGCAATGGCCTCCCCTTCGCGGTCAAGGTCAGTTGCGAGATAGATGTGGTCGGCTTTTTCCGCCAACTGTTTAAGTTCCGAAACAACCTTTTCTTTACCCGGCAGCACTTCGTAATGTGCAGTCCAGTCATGCCATGGGTCGATACCCATGCGGTTAACTAGCGCGCCTCGTTCATCCTTTTTAGGCTTTTTGGCCGTTTTGGTGGAGGTAGAGTCAGCGCTCTTTTTGGCAGCTGAGCCACTTGTCGGCAAATCGCGGATATGACCGACGCTGGACTTAACCACGTAGTCATTACCCAGATACTTATTGATCGTTTTGGCTTTTGCCGGGGACTCAACGATAACGAGAGCTTTACCCATAATCACCTTACCTAATTTGATTCTTCCAGGAATACATCGCACATGTTCCACATTCCACTGGCGACAAGTCTTGTATGTTGCGGCAACGCCAAAGGATATCAACCCTTTGCTGACCGGCATTTGATACAAGCAACCAGGTGGCTGAGTTTACAGACTTTTTTTCGTCAGATGTTATAGCACGAAGAATATTTGGTCGAATGTCAAGCAAATCTGTTGCCAGATCGCCGAAAGCGTCACACTGTACCTGATAAAATTCGTTACGCAACTTTATTAGCATGCAAACACCAATCATGCCAACTCTGAGGTAAAATCATTGTCCCTGGTAAACGTCGGGAAAATTTGCCCGAAATCAACACCCGGCGTAAACTAGCGGCGAAAATTTGAGGAGTTGAATATGTCAAATAATAGCCAACCTATCGATCGTCAGACACTGCTTGTTGAAGCAAACCGACTCATTCGTGAGCATGAAGATACTTTAGCGGGAATTGAAGCCACTGGCGTAGAACAGCGCAATGGCGTGCTGGTTTTCAGCGGCGAATATTACCTTGATGAACAGGGCCTGCCGACGCCGAAAAGCACGGCGGTATTTAATATGTTCAAGTATCTCGCCCACCAGCTGTCTGAAAAATATCACCTGGTTGACTGAGCGCGAGGCATTTGCCTGACTGCGTAAAAAAATGCCCGGTTAACTCACGTTACCGGGCATTGTTATTGATGGCGGTTCGTTTCTTTACAGAAAAGGTTTTTGCCCACGCTGCCACCAGCGCATCATAAGACGGTCAGCACTTTCCGCGGCGCTACCGGTAAAGCGGTCCATCATTTTCTTACGCTGCATATAGCGCACGCTAATCACATCCCGGTCATCCATCAGCCCCAGCAGTAGTTCATCACTGGTGCCTACTTCATCAACCAGACCTTTTTCTTGTGCCTGAGAACCGTACCAGTGTTCACCGGTAGCCACCTGGTCAATATCCAGCGTCGGGCGCATTTCTTTGACAAAGTCTTTAAACAGCAGATGAGTTTCGTTCAGCTCTTCGCGGAATTTTTGACGCCCTTCCTCTGTGTTCTCCCCCAGTAAGGTCAAGGTACGTTTGTACTGCCCTGCCGTGTGCAGCTCGACGTCGATGTCTTTATTCTTAAGGAAGCGGTTAAGGTTTGGGATCTGCGCCACAACACCGATAGAGCCTAAAATAGCAAATGGGGCAGCAACAATCTTGTTCGCCACACAGGCCATCATATATCCGCCACTGGCCGCGACTTTATCAACCGCTACCGTCAGAGGGATCTTTTTCTCACGGATACGCTGTAGCTGAGAAGCGGCCAGGCCGTAACCATGCACCACACCACCAGGGCTCTCCAGACGCACGACCACCTGATCCTGCGCAGTAGCCACCGTGAGCACGGCGGTTATCTCTTCACGCAACGAGGCGACCTCGTGTGCATCCATACTGCCTTTAAAATCAATGACCCACACGCGGGGTTTATTCGCCGAAGCCATTTCACCGTGCTTCGCCTTTGCTTTCGCCGCTTTGGCTTCCAGCTTCAATTTCTTCTTTTGCGCTTTATGCCAGAGTTTTTGCTGCGGCCCATCAAGGAGGGCGACCGCTAAATCTTCCTGCATCTCTTTGTGCTGCTCGCTAAGATTGGTAATTCGCAACTCACCGCGCTGCCGCTTGCGCTGAGTCAGATTAACGATGAGTACTGCAATAACGGCAATGGCGACGACAACAGTGACGATTTTCGCCAGAAACAGACCATATTGAAAAAGTAATTCCACACATCCACCTTGTACAAAAATCACAAAATCTGTCGCTCAGTGTACAACACCAAACCCGGTACGTCTTGATTGCAGTATCAGGCCACGAGGCGGCTTCCAGTTTACTTTTTTGCTGATGAAATCATTGCAAATTGTTAATTATTCGTTGTCTCTCCTGCTCGCTGATTGAAATAGCGCGAATATTCAGGCATAAAGCCCAAACGCCCTGAAAAGTACATAAAATATGGCATTTCTTATGCCAACAGGAGTCACCGTGCACTATCAACCTCAACTTGACTTGTTGCAGAACCGTATCATTCTGGTGACCGGTGCCAGCGATGGTATTGGTCGCGAGGCCGCCTTGACCTATTCTCGTCACGGCGCCAGCGTCATTTTGCTCGGCCGCAATGACGATAAACTTCGTGCCGTCGCGCAGGAAATTGACCACGCAGGTGGAATTCCCGCCCGTTGGTATACATTAGATCTGCTCACCTGTACGCCACAATCCTGCCAGCAGATTGCTCAACAAATTCGCCTGCACTACCCGCGCCTCGATGGTGTTCTGCACAATGCCGGGTTATTAGGCGACGTCGTACCGATGATGGAGCAGGATCCAGACGTCTGGCAGCAGGTGATGCAGGTTAATGTCAACGGCACCTTTATGCTGACCCAAGCGCTGCTGCCGCTGCTGCTGCAATCCGAATCCGCGTCATTAATTTTTACCTCCTCAAGCGTTGGCCGTGAGGGCCGGGCTAACTGGGGCGCCTATGCGGTATCAAAATTTGCCACTGAAGGCATGATGCAGGTACTGGCTGAAGAGTATAAGAGCCAACATTTGCGCGTAAACTGCATTAACCCAGGCGGTACGCGCACCGGCATGCGCGCCAGTGCTTTCCCCACAGAAGACCCGCAAAAACTTAAAACCCCCGCCGATATTATGCCGCTGTATTTGTGGCTAATGGGCGATGATAGCCGCCGTAAAACCGGTATGACTTTTGATGCCCAGCCCGGGCGCAAACCAGGAATTGCCCAATGAGTGATGAACGTTATCGTGAGCGCCAGCAGCGCGTAAAAGAGCGCGTTGCCGCCCGCGTCGCCGCAGCCCAGGACACCCGAGGAATTGTGATTGTGTTTACTGGCAACGGTAAAGGCAAAACCACCGCCGCGTTCGGCACCGCCACCCGCGCGGTAGGCCACGGTCATAACGTCGGCGTTATCCAGTTTATTAAAGGTACCTGGCCCAACGGCGAGCGTAATTTGCTGGAGCCTTTGGGCGTCGAATTTCAGGTGATGGCGACCGGTTTTACCTGGGATACTCAAAACCGTGAAAGCGATACCCAGGCGTGCCTGGCGGTGTGGGAACATGCCAAACGCATGCTGGCAGACGAAACGCTAGATATGGTGCTGCTCGACGAGCTGACCTATATGGTGGCCTACGATTATTTACCGCTTGAAGAGGTGTTAACGGCGCTGAAAAACCGTCCAGAGCACCAGACGGTCATCATCACCGGGCGCGGCTGTCACCGGGATATTCTTGACTATGCCGATACGGTCAGCGAACTGCGTCCGGTAAAGCATGCGTTCGAAGCCGGAATTAAGGCGCAGATTGGTATTGATTATTAAGCGTTAGTTTTTTGAGGAGTGCGGCGTTGAGCGGCAGACACAAACAGTCCTCGCCCAGTGCCAGCTCGCTTTCAATCACGTTTTGCCGTGAGATAAAGCGCTTACGGTACTCGGTCGGCGTCAGCCCGCAGTACTTATTAAACGCGGCTATCAGATATTTATGTTCCTGAAAGCCGCAGCTGTGGCTGATGTCGGTAATCGGCGTGCGCGTATCACGTAGTAAGGTGCGCGCTTTATTGAGCCGAACCAGCGTTAAGTACTCTTTAAAATTGTGCCGACTCACTTTTTTAAACAATCGCGAAAACCATGAGTAACTCATCCCGGTATGGCTGGCGACGTCACTGAGGGTCAATGGTTGATCAAAATTCTGGTTAATAAAGTCGATGCCTTTTTTGATCATTGCCTCTTCGCGCAACGAGTTTTCGGCACGCCGTGTCGGCTGTCCGGCGCTGACTAGCGCATCCAGCAAGAGATAGATGGCGGCAATACGCTGAAACGGTGCGCGGTTGTCAATAATCTGCTCCAGTAGCACCGTGAGGCGTTGCCAGACCTGATCTTCTCCCTCAACCTGTAACCCAGAGTGAGTTCGCCAGGTTAACGACGGTGCCGGATGCAGTTCATCAAATAACCCCGGCGAAAACTGCACCGTTAACAGTTGACTGCCCGGCTCTTGTGCATTCAGCGAGTGAACTTCCTCGGCGTTGATATAAAGCATTTCCCCACATGATAGTTCAACACTTTGCTGGCCCACCACGAGAGAAAAACGCCCCATCAGCACCGTAATCAACTCCGGTGCAGGGTGCCAGTGAGGCTCGCAGTAGCGAACCTCAGCGGCAAACACGTTCAGCTTCTGGGCATCAAAAGCAATCAGCTCATAGCCGCCAGTGACCGATGGTGTCACCGAGCGTGGATGAGTCACTGAAAAAGGAAACACACGTCATCTCCTGTCGTTTATCATTATTGACGTCCTGCCAGCACCGCATTAAGTTCATCGCGCTCAATGTCCAGCGCCAGAAATTCAGTCAGCGCAATCAGCAAGCCGCAGAACAGATCGGGCGCCAGGCGAATCAATTTCTCACGCACCTGCTCTGCCGGTCGCTGGCTTTTCGCTGCAATCAATTCCACCACCCGGGCGAATGCCTCCGGCTGCTGAATCAGTTGTTGCAGCGAATTATCATCCCGCAACGGGACGTATCGGATCGGGCAATCAACGGTAATGTCCACGCGCAACGGCAGGTCGCGAGAGGAGCTGCCAATATGCATTTTCCAGGTCTCCGGTGTCACCACCCAATCTGCCAGCCCTGGATGATAACAAGCCAGTTCGGCTATCGGCAGTTGCAGGCTAACCCGGCGGGTTTCACCGGCCGCCAGCGCCACCTTGGTGAAAGCTTTAAGCGCACGAACTTCACGAATCAATTCACCGTCCGGCGCACTAACGTACAGTTGGACAATCTCTTTCCCAGCCCGGCGACCGATATTAGTCAGATCAAACGATAGCGTGAGCGTTTCGTCCTCTCTAAGGCGGTCTGCTGAAATGGCCAAGTCTGAATAGGTAAATTGCGTATAGCTTAAGCCAAAACCGAACGGAAATTGCGGCGTCAAACGACGTTTATCATAATAGCGATAGCCTACAAACAGCCCTTCACCATAATGATGACGCAAATTCTCACCCGGGTAGTTCAGCCAGGCAGGCGTCTCTTCGAGCGTATTGGGCACCGTAACCGTGAGTTTGCCGCAAGGGTTACGTTTACCAAACAGAATCTCAGCCACCGCACGCCCCATGCCCTGCCCGGCAAAAAAGGTTTCCAGCAGAGCGTTACATTCACTCAGCCACGGCATCACGACAGCATCACTGTTGGCTAAGACCACAACCACATTCGGCTGTACCGCAGCCACTTCGCGAATCAGACGTTCATGTACCGCCAGGATATTAAGATCCTGACGATCGCCATTTTCACCGTCTTCCCCTACGGCGGTACTGACAAAGATAACAGCAACATCGGCCTCTTGTGCCACAGCACGCGCTTCAGCCAGCGCGTGCTCATCACAGCGAAGATCGTCAGGCGCGCCCACCGCCCAGGTCACGCTAAAGTCATCACCGGCAAGGTCGAATATTTCATCAAGCGGGCGGTCAAGGAGATACGGCACCGTTGTGGCACACCCCGAACCTTGAATCACCGGTTCTTGCGCAGGTTTGCCCAATACGGCAATCCGCCGGTTCTTTTCCGGACGTAGCGGCAGAAGATCCTCTTCATTTTTAAGCAATACGATAGACTCGGCGGCCAGTTGCTGGGCAAGCATATGATGCGCCGGGAAATCGGCCTGTGTCTGCGGGCGACGATGACGCTGAACTTTATCCAGCAGTTCCAGCATACGATGACAAGCGCGGTCGACGACATCCATCGATACCTCGTCAGCCTCAATGGCGGCGAGTAACGTCAGCTTATCGCGTCGGGTTTCCGGCATGGCCAGATCGTTACCGGCCATCAATGATGCGGGGCGATCTTTAATGCCATACCAGTCGGACATCACCAGCCCATCGTAACCCCACTCCTCTCTTAGCACCTGCGTCAGCAAGAAAGGATCCTGCGACGTTTGCACACCGTTTAGCCGGTTATAAGAAGACATCACCGTCCACGGCTGCGATTTCTTAATTGCCCGGTGAAAACCGGCCAGATAGATTTCGCGCAGCGCGCGCTCTTCAATAATTGAGTCCATTTCGGTGCGGCGGTACTCGGAGTTATTCGCCGCGAAGTGCTTCAGACTGGCGCCAACGCCTTCATCCTGTAAACCGTTGATCAGCGCGGCGGCAATATCTCCGCTCACCACCGGATCCTCGGCGTAATACTCATAGCCACGTCCTGCCAGTGGTGTGCGGCGAATATTAATCCCCGGCCCCAACAGAATGCCCACGCCCATATGCTGACATTCACGGCCTAGCGCCTGCCCCATTTGATACACCAGCTCGGTGTCCCAGCTACAGGCAAGGCTTGAACCATTCGGGAAACAGGTCGCCGGAAGCGAGGTACTGAACAGCGCTTCACTGCCCCCTTTCACCGCTGGTTCCTCGGCGCTCGCCTGGTCTGCCGTTTGCGTAATCACCGAAATGAAGTCATCCATACTCCACTTCTCACTACCGTCAATTTGCGCACTGCTGTAGCGAACTCCATAGGTGCCGTCTGTCATAACAATATCGCCAATGCCATGTTGCGGCAGGCTCGCCGTCCGCCACAGGCCGCTGCCGGTCAACAGAGCCACTTTTTCTTCAGCGTTCATCGCGCTAATAATGCGGTTAAAATCACGATTCATATCTCGACTCCCTGAGGTTAGTGCGCGTTTTGTTTACGCAGGCTGATTTTTTGCACAATATCGCGGTAGGTTTTTTCATCCAGCGAATAGGCTGCGATGAAAATAGCGCTGATAGCAAACATCGCGCCGGGGAATAACGTCATCAGAATATTGATACCGCTCAGCGCACTGGCGCTAATGTCACCAGCATCATAGTGGTAGTAATCCAGCATCCAACCCGCACAACCGCCGCCAATAGCCATCGCCAGTTTGGTAATGAAATTAAAGAAGCCGTAAATCGCACCTTCTGTACGCACCCCATGATGCCATTCAGCATATTCCACCGTATCGGCAATCATCGACCACATAGCCACAAATCCCATCCCTAGCGTAATACTGAACAGACACACGCCGCTCATCACCAGCCAGATATTATCGCCAGCAATAAAGTACTGCATTAATACGCCCAGCACGCCAATCAATAGGGCCACCAGCGCCATTTTCTTCTTGCCCATCAAGGCAATGATTTTCCCTGAAATCACGGTACCGAAAATATAGGCCGCCGATTGAATCATGAAGAATGTCGCGGTAAACCCTTCATTGCCGATAATGTATTTAATGAAGTAAATCGCAATGGCCATCCACACGGTGTAAGCAATATAGAAAAAGACGGTGAACAGCGACAAATTAATCAGCGGCGCATTCCCCATTACCGCACGCAACATTTCACGCAATGTCGGTGCGGGCGTATCCTCTTCTTCACCCACGCGTTCTTTCGTCATACCAAAGCAGGCAAGAAACAGGAAGGTCGCCAGCAATGCAAAGCAGGAAACGGCAAAAACGTAGCCCATCTGCTTATCGTTAAACGGTGAAATAAGTAAATCTGCGGTAGTTGAAACGATAAGATAGCCGACAATCGCCAGGACAAATCGATAAACGGAAAGCGATGAACGTGAGGCTTCATGCTGCGTCAGGCGGTTAGTTAATGCTGAATATGGCGTATTCACTGCCGTATAGGCCAGGCAGTAAATGGTGTATGAGATTAGCGCAAAAAAGAATTTCGCCTCGCCGCCAAAGGGCACAAAACAGAGCACCGTCAGGAAGCCAAGCGGAATAGAACCGTATAATAACCAAGGCCGCAATTTGCCATAACGACTGCGGGTTTTATCAATCGCAAAACCAATCAGGATATTAAAGATAGCATCAATAACACGGGCGATAACAAATATCAAACTAGCCTGCACAGCGCTAATGCCATAAATATTGGTGTAAAAAAACAATAGAAAAAGAGAGACAAAACCAAAGGATAAATTAGAGGCTAAATCACCAAAACCATAACCAATTTTTTCTTTAACGCCGATAACCACATAGCTTGCCGAGAGTTTTTTTGTTGTATCCATTTCGGGCTACCTTTTCAGTATCTGTGGCAACAGTATATGGCGTTGGCTAATTTATCACTTTGCGTTATTTGTCTGGGAAATTCCTGTTTTTTGTCTTTATGTGAAAGTGTGAAATAAATCACAGGAGAGAAAGAAGAGAGAGGGAGAGCAGGTTCCGGCGGGTGGCCGCCGGAACCGACGTCGTTACGCTTTACCGCTGTTGCGGGTGCTGGAACGACGATTAGGATTACTTTTCGGGCTGGCGCTCGTGGTGCCATGACGCTTCACGGCACGACGGATCTGGTTCGCCTTCATGCGACGGCGATCTTTTTCCACCGCGACTTTTGATTCAGTTTCGGCTGGCAGTTCAACCAGCTTACGCAGGTAGTTGGTCTGCGCAAGATCAAGCTCGGTATAGCCGCCACGTGGCAGGCCTTTAGGCAGTTGAATGTCGCCATAGCGAACGCGAATCAGACGGCTAACCTGCACGCCTACGGCTTCCCACAGGCGACGAACTTCACGGTTACGGCCTTCGGTCAGGGTCACGTTGTACCACTGGTTGATACCTTCACCGCCGCTGAATTTGATGGTTTTGAACGCCGCAGGGCCATCTTCAAGCTGTACGCCACGAGACAGCTGACGCACTTTATTGTCATCCACTTCGCCAAACACGCGCACTGCGTATTCACGTTCCACTTCACGGCTTGGGTGCATCAGGCGGTTCGCCAGCTCACCATCGGTCGTGAACAACATCAGACCACAGGTGTTAACGTCCAGACGACCCACGGCAATCCAGCGCGCGCCGCGCAGTTTTGGCAGACGGTCAAAGACGGTCGGACGCCCTTCCGGGTCGTTACGGGTACACAACTCACCTTCCGGCTTGTAGTACGCCAGAACGCGACAGATTTGTTCTACGGATTCTTTAACGGAGATGAGATGTCCGTCGATACGAATTTTGAGGCCTGGGATCACTTCAACACGATCGCCCAGCTTGGCGATTTTGCCGTCCACGCTGACGCGGCCCGCTTCAATAATGGTTTCAATTTCACGGCGGGAACCGTGGCCAGCACGCGCCAGCACTTTTTGCAGTTTTTCGCTTTTATCGCTCATCGAGCTTCCTTCAGGTGTCGCCTTCACAGGCGTCTTACAGACTTTATTAGCAACCGCGGGAATGAGTCACCGGGTTGCATAAGCAGGCGGACAGCGACGTTAAACAGCAACGCAGGCTACCCACCCGGAATTGTGACCGCACATAGTACACGAATTTTAGGATAAAAGGGCAGCTTGTTCCTGCCCTTTTATCTTCATCAGAGCGGAGAAGAACATTAAAGGTGCGTAGATTACACAAGAAAGCCTGCTCAGAATGGGATACCCGACAGGCAAATACCGCCGGGTCATCAGGCATTACAGGAAAGGTTTAACGTCGCCCACGCCTTCGCGAATCACGACTGGCGCGTCATCAGTCAGATCGACAACCGTGGTTGGCTGCTGGCCCAAATAGCCCCCGTGAATAATTAAGTCCACCTGTTTTTCCAGACGGTCTTTAATCTCTTCCGGGTCGGATTCGGTGAACTCACTACCCGGCAGCATCAACGAGGTAGAAAGCATCGGCTCGCCGAGGGTTTCCAGCAGCGCTTGCGCTATCGGGTTAGACGGGACGCGCATACCGATAGTTTTACGTTTTTCTTGCAGCAGACGACGCGGTACGTCTTTGGTGCCTTTCAGAATGAACGTATAGTTGCCCGGCGTGTTGTTTTTGATTAAACGAAATGCCACGTTATCGACGTAAGAATAGGTCGACAACTCCGACAGGTCGCGACACATGAGGGTGAAGTTGTGACCGTCTGGCAGATGACGGATGCGGCAAATTCGCTCCATCGCGCCCTTATCTTCAATTTTACAACCCAGCGCGTAGCCGGAATCGGTCGGATAAACGATAACGCCGCCCTTACGCACAATTTCAACCGCCTGGTTAATCAGACGCGCCTGTGGGTTATCCGGATGGATATAAAAAAACTGACTCATGCTTCCCTCTCAATTGAATTCTGCGGCTGCTCCCAGCGCTGCCAGACTCCCTCGACGCCTGCGGGTAACCACAGTTTACGGCCCAGTTCAATCCACGGGCAGGGTTGATGGAAATCCGACCCTTGAGATCCCATTAAACCGTATTCGCGAGCATAGGTGGCAAGCTGAGTGCGCTCGTGAGGCGCCTGCTGACACTGGGAGACTTCCATCGCGTCGCCGCCGTGTTCACTAAAGTGTGCCAGCAATCTTTTCAGCCACTTGGCGGACAAATCGTACCGCCCCGGATGGGCGATAACAGCAACCCCACCCGAATGATGAATGACATCAATAGCTTCCTTTATTGTACACCACTGTGGCGGAACGTAACCGGTTTTCCCACGTGCGAGATATTTTTTGAAAACATCGCCAATATTGGAAGCCTTACCTTGCTCAACAAGGAAACGCGCGAAGTGACCACGCGTCACCGCCCCGCCATCGGCCATCTTTAGCGCCGCTTCCCACGCACCGGGGATTTGCGCCTTTTCCAGACGCTCGGCGATCATTTGTCCACGCTGCTGACGACGTTCTATCTGCGCGGCCAAAAATGCGGTTAACGCTGGGTTTTCAATATCAATATTGAGCCCGACAATGTGAATCTCGTGGTTCTCCCACTGGGTTGAGATTTCAACCCCGGTAATCAATTGCAACGCCAGACCGGCGCGCGCAATTTCCGCCTGTGCACGAGGAATGGCATCGACGGTATCGTGATCGGTAATCGCCAGCGTCCCCACGCGCATTTCACCTGCACGGTGTACCAGCTCTTCCGGCGTCAGATGACCATCAGAGGCGACGGTATGGCTGTGAAGATCGTAAATCACTGCGTAATTGGTGTCGCTCAAAACGGCTCCCGTTGGACTGCTCATTATGTTTCGCGGCCTATCATAACGGTATTGCGCTTATTTCTAAAATCAGGGGTTGACTTTGCTTCGCCGAACCAGTTAACTAGTACGCAAGTTCACTTAGTAAAGGTATCTGAAAATGACACGTAAAATCATTGCTTTGCACGGCGGTTGGTGGCGTACTTCCCAGTAGGGCGGAGTCATCACGTCTGCGTTAAGCAAACAGATACCCAGCCCGCCAATGCGCGGGCTTTTTATTAAGCAAAAATAATACAGAATCAGGCGAGAACAACGATGCAAACACAAAAACCCCTGCTCGAGCTTCTGACCAGTGACGCGATTTATCGTGAGAACCCTACCGCGCTATTTCACCAACTGTGTGGCGCGCGCCCGGCGACTCTGCTGCTTGAGTCCGCAGATATTGATAGTAAAAACGATTTAAAAAGCCTGCTGCTGGTCGATAGCGCGTTGCGCATCACCGCGCTGGGCGATACCGTTACCATTCAGGCTCTGTCTGATAACGGCGCGTCATTACTGCCTCTGCTCGACGCCGCGCTGCCTTCCGGCGTTGAAAATAACCGTCAACCGAATTGTCGCGTGCTGCGCTTCCCGGCGGTCAGCAACCTGTTGGATGAAGATGCCCGCCTGTGCTCATTGTCGGTATTTGATGCTTTTCGTCTGATGCAGGAGCTGGTTGTCGTCCCGCAAGATGAACGCGAAGCGATGTTCTTCGGCGGCTTGTTCGCCTACGACCTGGTCGCCGGTTTTGAAGATTTACCGCAGCTTGAAAGCGATAACGCTTGCCCGGATTACTGCTTCTATCTGGCAGAAACGCTGCTGGTGATTGACCATCAGACCAAAAATACCCGCCTTCAGGCAAGCCTGTTCACGCCGTCCGAAACGGAAAAAGATCGTCTGCTGCAACGTCTTGCTCAGGTTCGCCAGCAGATGAACGAACCGCCGATGGCGCTGCCGGTCCGTGAAATTAAAACCATGCGCTGCGAGTGCAATCAGAGCGATGAAGAGTACGGCGATGTGGTGCGCAAGATGCAAAAAGCGATCCGCGCGGGAGAGATTTTCCAGGTGGTACCATCACGTCGCTTCTCCCTGCCCTGTCCGTCACCGCTGGCAGCCTACGACGTGCTGAAAAAGAGCAACCCAAGCCCGTACATGTTCTTTATGCAGGATAACGATTTCACCCTGTTCGGCGCATCACCTGAGAGTTCATTAAAGTACGACGCCACCAACCGTCAGATTGAAATTTACCCCATTGCCGGGACTCGTCCACGCGGTCGTCGCGCTGACGGCACGCTGGACCGCGATCTCGACAGCCGCATTGAACTTGAAATGCGCACTGATCATAAAGAGCTTTCCGAACATCTGATGCTGGTCGATCTCGCACGTAACGACCTCGCCCGCATCTGTACCCCGGGCAGCCGCTACGTCGCTGACCTGACCAAAGTGGATCGTTATTCCTTCGTCATGCACCTCGTCTCCCGCGTGGTGGGCGAGCTGCGTAAAGACCTTGATGTGCTGCACGCTTACCGTGCCTGCATGAACATGGGCACCTTAAGCGGTGCGCCAAAAGTCCGCGCCATGCAGCTTATCGCCGCAGCAGAAGGCAAGCGACGCGGCAGCTACGGCGGCGCAGTGGGCTACTTCACCGCCCATGGCGACCTCGACACCTGCATCGTTATCCGCTCAGCGTTTGTCGAAAACGGCATTGCTACCGTACAGGCTGGCGCTGGCGTGGTGCTGGACTCCGTACCGCAATCTGAAGCCGATGAAACCCGAAATAAAGCCCGTGCCGTTCTGCGCGCCATTGCTACCGCCCATCATGCACAGGAGATTTTCTGATGGCTGACATTCTGCTGCTCGATAATATCGACTCTTTTACTTACAACCTGGCAGATCAGCTGCGTGCAAACGGTCACAACGTGGTGATTTACCGCAACCATGTTCCAGCGCAAACCTTAATCGAGCGTCTGGGCACCATGGCGAACCCGGTGTTGATGCTGTCTCCCGGCCCCGGCGCGCCGTCTGAAGCGGGCTGCATGCCTGAACTGCTGACACGTATGCGCGGCAAGCTGCCGATTATCGGCATCTGTCTCGGTCATCAGGCAATTGTTGAAGCGTATGGCGGTTATGTGGGTCAGGCCGGTGAAATTCTGCACGGAAAAGCATCCAGTATTGAGCATGATGGTCAGGCGATGTTCGACGGTTTGAGCAACCCGCTGCCGGTCGCGCGTTATCACTCTCTGGTGGGCAGCAATATTCCGGCGGGTTTAACCATTAATGCCCATTTTAACGGCATGGTGATGGCCGTTCGTCACGATGCGGATCGCGTTTGTGGCTTCCAGTTCCACCCGGAGTCCATTCTGACCACCCAGGGCGCACGCCTGCTGGAGCAAACCCTGGCATGGGCACTCCAGAAACTGGAGCAGAGCAACACCCTGCAACCGATTCTGGAAAAACTCTACCAGGCCCAGACGCTGACTCAGCAAGAAAGCCACCAGCTGTTCTCCGCTGTGGTGCGCGGTGAAGTGAAACCGGAACAACTGGCCGCCGCGCTGGTCAGTATGAAAATTCGTGGCGAAAGCCCGAATGAAATTGCTGGCGCCGCCACCGCGCTGCTGGAAAACGCAGCACCGTTCCCGCGTCCGGACTACCCGTTTGCCGATATCGTGGGTACCGGCGGTGATGACAGCAACAGTATTAATATTTCCACCGCCAGCGCCTTTGTGGCCGCCGCGTGTGGCCTGAAGGTCGCTAAGCACGGGAACCGTAGCGTCTCCAGTAAGTCCGGATCTTCTGACCTGCTGGCGGCTTTTGGCATCAATCTGGACATGAACGCCGACAAATCGCGCCAGGCGCTGGATGAGCTGAACGTCTGCTTCCTGTTTGCACCGAAGTATCACACCGGTTTCCGCCACGCGATGCCGGTACGTCAGCAGTTGAAAACCCGCACCCTGTTTAACGTGCTAGGGCCGCTGATTAACCCTGCTCACCCGCCACTGGCGCTGATTGGCGTCTACAGCCCTGAACTGGTGCTGCCGATTGCTGAAACCCTACGCGTTCTCGGTTACGAGCGTGCCGCGGTGGTTCACAGCGGTGGCATGGATGAAGTCTCATTACATGCGCCGACCGTTGTGGCTGAGCTGCATAACGGCGAAATTAAGAGCTATCAGTTAACCGCAGATGACTTCGGCCTCACCCCGTACCATCAGGCCGAGCTGGCAGGCGGTACGCCGGAAGAAAACCGTGACATTCTGACGCGCTTACTACAAGGTAAAGGTGAGACTGCGCACGAGTCCGCCGTCGCGGTAAACGTCGCTATGTTGATGCGCCTTTACGGTCACGAAGACCTGAAAGCCAACGTCCAGCAGGTGCTTGATGTACTGCACAGTGGTGCAGCTTACGACCGCGTGACCGCATTAGCGGCAAGAGGATAAAAAATGCAGACCGTATTAGCGAAAATCGTGGCTGACAAGGCAATTTGGGTAGAATCCCGTAAACAACAACAACCGTTAGCCTCGTTCCAGAATGAGGTGCAGCCAAGCCAGCGTCATTTCTACGATGCACTGCGTGGCACCCGCACCGCCTTTATTCTGGAGTGCAAGAAAGCCTCTCCGTCGAAAGGCGTGATCCGTGAGGATTTCGATCCAGCGCATATTGCCAACGTTTATAAACATTACGCCTCGGCCATTTCCGTTCTGACGGATGAAAAGTACTTCCACGGCAGCTTTGATTTCCTGCCGATCGTTAGCCAAATCGCGCCACAGCCGATTTTGTGCAAAGACTTTATTATCGACGCTTACCAAATTTATCTGGCGCGTTATTACCAGGCTGATGCCTGCCTGTTGATGCTGTCGGTGCTTGACGACGAGCAGTATCGCCAGCTTGCCGCCGTGGCACACAGTCTGAGTATGGGCGTGCTGACCGAAGTCAGTAATGAAGAAGAACTCGAACGCGCGATTGCGTTGAAGGCCAGAGTGGTCGGCATTAATAACCGCGACTTGCGCGATCTCTCCATCGATCTTAACCGTACACGCCAGTTAGCACCGCGCTTGGGCCATGAAGTCACGGTAATCAGTGAGTCAGGAATCAACACCAACGCGCAGGTCCGTGAACTGAGCCACTTCGCCAACGGCTTCCTGATTGGCTCGGCGATGATGTCGCATGACGACCTTAATGCTGCCGTTCGCCGCGTGCTGCTGGGCGAGAACAAAGTCTGCGGCTTGACCCGTCCGCAGGATGCACAGGCCGCTTTCGAAGCCGGTGCCATTTATGGTGGTCTGATTTTCGTCCCAACCTCGCCGCGTGCTGTAAGCGTTGAGCAAGCGCAAGAGGTGATTAAGGCCGCGCCGCTCTCCTACGTCGGCGTATTCCGCAACGCGCCGATCGCGGACATTATCGAACGCGTCACGACGCTACAGCTGAGTGCCGTTCAGCTACACGGCGACGAAAGCCAGGCCGATATCGACGCCCTGCGCGCTGTCTTGCCCGCAGAGGTTCAAATCTGGAAAGCGCTGAGCGTGGCGGACACGTTACCCGAACGTCTACTTAACCACGTCGACAAATACGTCTTCGACAATGGTCAGGGCGGTACGGGTCAGCGTTTTGATTGGTCTTTATTACAAGGTCAGGATCTGAGTAACGTGATTCTGGCCGGTGGATTAAGCGCAGATAACTGTGTGATCGCCGCCAAAAGCGGCTGCGCCGGGCTGGATTTCAACTCAGGCGTAGAATTAGAACCCGGCATTAAAGATGCCAGCAAACTGGCCTCGGCATTTCAAACGCTGCGCGCATATTAAGGAGCAATAATGAGCACTTTACTGAACCCCTATTTTGGTGAATTTGGCGGGATGTACGTTCCGCAGATTCTGATGCCTGCCCTGCGCCAGCTGGAAGAAGCTTTTGTCAGCGCGCAGAAAGACCCTGAATTCCAGGCAGAATTTACCGACCTGTTGAAAAACTACGCCGGGCGTCCAACCGCTCTGACCAAATGCCGCAACCTGACGGCGGGCAGCAAAACCACGCTGTACTTAAAGCGTGAAGACCTGCTGCACGGCGGCGCCCACAAAACCAACCAGGTATTGGGCCAGGCATTGCTGGCAAAACGGATGGGCAAAACCGAAATCATCGCTGAAACCGGCGCAGGTCAACATGGTGTCGCGTCAGCGCTTGCCTGTGCTCTTCTGGGCTTGAAGTGTCGCATCTATATGGGTGCAAAAGACATTGAACGTCAGTCACCAAACGTATTCCGTATGCGCCTGATGGGCGCGGAAGTGATTGCAGTACACAGCGGCTCCGCAACGCTTAAAGATGCCTGTAACGAGGCGCTGCGTGACTGGTCTGGTAGCTATGAAACCGCGCACTACATGCTCGGAACAGCAGCAGGCCCGCACCCGTTCCCAACCATTGTGCGTGAATTCCAGCGCATGATTGGTGAAGAAACCAAAGTGCAGATTCGCGAAAAAGAAGGCCGTCTGCCGGATGCCGTTATCGCCTGCGTCGGCGGGGGTTCCAACGCCATCGGCATGTTCGCCGACTTTATCGAAGAGACCAGCGTCGGCCTGATTGGCGTTGAGCCTGCTGGCCATGGTATTGAAACCGGCGAGCACGGCGCACCGCTCAAACACGGTCGCGTGGGTATCTATTTCGGCATGAAATCGCCGATGATGCAGACCGATGAAGGCCAGATTGAAGAATCTTACTCAATCTCCGCCGGGCTGGACTTCCCGTCCGTTGGGCCGCAGCACGCCTTCCTCAACAGCATCGGCCGCGCGGAATACGTGTCGATTACCGATAACGAAGCGCTGGACGCGTTTAAAGAACTCAGCCGCCATGAAGGAATTATCCCGGCGCTGGAATCTTCTCACGCGCTGGCTCACGCACTGAAAATGATCCGTGAAAACCCGGAAAAAGAGCAACTGCTGGTAGTTAACCTCTCCGGTCGCGGCGACAAAGACATCTTTACCGTACATGATATTCTGAAAGCGCGAGGGGAAATCTGATGGAACGCTATGACAACCTGTTTGCAACACTGAAGGCCCGCAAGGAAGGCGCATTCGTTCCCTTCGTGACCCTTGGCGATCCAAACCCTGGCCAATCGCTGAAAATCATCGACACGCTGATTGAAGCCGGAGCCGATGCGTTGGAACTGGGCATTCCGTTCTCCGATCCATTGGCTGACGGCCCTACCATCCAGAATGCGACCCTGCGCGCTTTTGCCGCGGGCGTGACGCCAACTCAGTGTTTTGAGATGCTGGCGGCGATTCGTCAAAAACACCCGACCATTCCAATTGGCCTGTTGATGTACGCCAATCTGGTCTTCAGCGGCGGGATTGACGAGTTCTATGCGCAGTGTGAGCGCGTAGGCGTGGATTCCGTTCTGGTCGCCGACGTGCCGGTCGAAGAGTCTGCACCGTTCCGCCAGGCAGCATTGCGTCACAATGTGGCACCGATCTTTATCTGCCCACCGAATGCTGATGACGAGTTGCTGCGTCAGATTGCTGAGCACGGGCGTGGCTATACCTATCTGCTGTCCCGCGCAGGCGTTACGGGTACCGAATCACGTGCCGCGCTGCCGCTGCACCATCTGGTGGAGAAACTGGCCGAGTATAACGCCGCACCACCGTTACAGGGCTTTGGTATTTCAGCGCCCGATCAGGTTAGCGCTACCATCGAAGCGGGTGCAGCTGGGGCGATTTCTGGTTCAGCGATTGTTAAAATTATCGAACGTAACGTCGAGAACCCACAGGCAATGCTGGACGAGCTTGCAAGCTTTGTGAAGGGCATGAAAGCGGCCACCCTAACCGCATGATGCTAAGGCCGCCTGATCCCCGTCAGGCGGCCTATTTTTGTTGCAGGCTGTCAGCGTACTTACGCGTAAGCGTAAACAGCGCCTCCACTTCTTCCGGCGACCATGCCACCAGCACCTGATTCATCAGCTTCTGCCTTGCTATCGCTATCGCATCAAAAATAGCCCGTCCTTGTTCACTTAGCGTCACTTCGCTTATCCGCCTGTCCTGCGCGTTCGGCTGTTTACGCGCCAGTTCTAACGCCTCTAATTTCTTCACCTGTCGGCTGACGGTGGTGTAGTCACGACCGAGGTTATCCGCCAGCTCAACCACCCCTATCGGCCCGCGGCGTCCAATGGCGACCAGTAACGGGAAGAGGATTTGATCCAACTTTACGCCCGCCGCCTGTAACAACTGTTCGTCACGAACAGGTTGGTTCATCACGCCGATGATATCGAGCAGCGCACCGTGGAATTCGGTGATGTCATAATTATTATGTGCATATTGCATATATTATCCAGCCGAGTATAGTGCCGTTATCTGATATGTGCATTTTACACATAAATACTTTATGGAGACAGAACAATGAAAGCAGCCGTGGTTTTTGACCTCGCACAAGGACCGGTATGGGCCGACTTTACCGATCCACAACCTAACGAACATCACACGCTGATACAGGTGCGCGCCGCCGCTATCAGCCACGTGGTGAAAAGCCGGGCTTCCGGCAAGCATTACAGCTTTGACGGCACCCTACCATTTGGTGTCGGTATCGACGGCATCGGTACGCTACCTGACGGCCAGCGTGTCTACTTCGCCTTCCCTACCGCTCCGTGGGGTAGCATGGCGCAGTATGCGCCCGTCGCGTTGCAACACTGTTTACCACTGCCTGAGGCGTTAGACGATATTACCGCCGCTGCAATGGCAAACCCGGGAATGTCAGCATGGGCAGCGCTGGTTCAACGTGCAGGATTTAAAGCGGGTGAAACGGTGCTGATTAATGGTGCCACGGGTACCGCCGGGCAGTTGGCTATTCAAATTGCACGCCATCTGGGGGCGAAGAAAGTGATAGCCACCGGGCGTAACCCTCAGGTATTGGCATCTCTCGGGGCTGACGCAAGCGTACTGTTAACTGCCGATGATAAAGCACTTAGCGCGCAGTTTGCCGAGCTGGCAAGCCAGCAGATTGACGTGGTGGTGGATTATTTATGGGGACACAGTGCGGAATTACTGCTCCCGGCGCTGGCAAAACACAGCCCAAGGCACTCACCTGTTCGCTATGTGCAGGTCGGTTCACTGGCTGGCAGTGACATTACTCTCAACAGTGCGATATTGCGCTCCTCGCCGTTGCAGCTGTTGGGCAGCGGAATCGGCAGTCTGAGCTTACAGCAGCTTTTACAGGCGACAGGTGAAATGTTACAGGCAGCCGTGGTAGGCAGGTTTACCATCGCCGCCACACCGGTGTCAGTGCAAGAAGTGGCCACAGCATGGCCTTTAGATAACAGTCAGAAAAGAACCGTTTTTCTCATCAAGTAAAAAAATCGCTTTCACACAAAAGGTGGGGTTGATATCTTAGATGAGAACTATTATCTTTCTCATTACCGAATGGTTGAGTAAATCACTCAGGTATTCGGTACGACATTGCTCACATTGCTTCCAGTATTTTTGCCCGCATATAATGCGGGCTTTTTTTTGCGCCAACACCGCATTAGGGAAGGTCAACCCCAAAAGAGATCGCGTGGAGGTCCGCTTGGGACTGAAGTGCTAAAACTAATCAGGCTAGTTCGTCAGTGGCGTGTCTGTCCGTAGCTGGCGTGCGAATGTAAAGACTGACTAAGCATGTAGTACCGAAGATGTAGTAATTTCGTACGGGGTTCAAATCCCGCCAACCAATCATGATTGGACAGCACTTGCAATAACAGGAAGTTAGCAGTTTCAGCAGGACTCCGACCAATGTGTGTAGGTGAGGAAACAACCCAAGGCAGGTAGGAAAATACCTGCACAAAAGTGCGGTTAGTGATAATATTTTCATAATTATTATTGATGGCAATGAAGAGGCTTTTCTTGATACCGAAAAAGATTCACTATATTTGGGTCGGTAATAAACCTAAACCCCCATTTGTTTTAGAGTGCATTGCTACATGGAAAAAATTCCTCCCCGATTATGAAATTATAGAATGGGGAAATGAATGTATGGACTTCATTAAAAACACTTATGCGATCGAAGCATATAAAAATGAAAAATGGGCTTTTGTCTCCGACTATATAAGACTCTACGCCTTATACCATCACGGCGGTATCTATCTGGATACAGATGTCGAGGTAACAAAAGAGTTTGATAACCTGCTATCACTCGATTTTTTTAGTTGCCATGAAGTGTTTAATGGCAAAACTCTCCCTATTACATCAGCGGTAATGGGTGCCTCTAAAGAAAATAGTATTATAAAAGATTTACTGGATACATATAAACATAAAAAATTCATAATTGAAAATAAATTTGACCTTACACCAAACACAATGCTAATCACCGAATTCTTTGTCAAGAAATTCAATGTATCCCAACCATTTTTATCAGACAACACAATTCATCTACAAGAAAAGGAAATTATTTTTCCATCAAATTATTTTTGCGAGAAGATTGATAATAAAGAAAATTATTCCATACACCACTTCTCCGGCTCCTGGTTACTGTCTCACACCAGAAAAGATAAATTAAAAATTTTCAACAGAATATTCGTTAGTCGTTTAAAGAAAAAATCAGATAAAGGAGAACTCCCTATTCTATCTAATGAAAAAACACTTTTTTCAGTTAAGATAACGAAAAAAATCTCATACTTACTCTTACTTAGAACCCCATGAAAGCTCTACCCGGCCTGATGATTACAATTACCGTGATTTTCCGGAGAGGTCTTATGTTCGTTAAATTGGTTTATGACAAGCGTAATGTTGCTGGTTTGGCAGGTACCTGAGGTGCTATCTCTGGCCAAGTTGACGAAACGGGGCACAGCGTGGAGGCAAAGTCATGCCCGGAACGCTCACTGAAGCCTTTAGCAAGGCCAGAGACGATGTTGAGTATGACTGGGCGCAAAACGGTATGCCACCCAGTTGTCATGAACAACGTTCCTTTGTAAGTATCCCGCTTAACCGGACCATTCACTTTTAGGGATCTTCCGACATACTGATTATGTCCTTCGAGGAGATCACCATGCGAAAAGCCCGATTCACTGAACACCAAATCATCGCCGTTCTGAAA